>Ga0187890_10000481_pt1 | contig 27948 bp, 26 predicted proteins | sample June2016WEW_21_1_FD_133005 | JGI IMG/M metagenome (GOLD analysis project Ga0187890, IMG submission 133005) | Peatland microbial communities from SPRUCE experiment site at the Marcell Experimental Forest, Minnesota, USA - June2016WEW_21_10 | ecosystem: Environmental > Terrestrial > Soil >... | reverse complement strand
TCCGCTACCGGCAGGAGCTTGGCGAAAATATCGAGTTGCCCGATAACCACTATCGGGGTGAATACATGCGGGAGCTTGCCAGGGAATTCATGCGGGACCAGGGGGACCTTTTTCGCAATACCCCTTTGGAGGATGCGTTCCCGGTTTTTGCCGATTACGCCTCCAATCGCATCCTGGATGGAATTAAAGAAGATCTTGACATCTTTGGGGTCCATTTTGACAACTGGTTCAGCGAGCGCGAGCTCCACAACAGGGACTCCGTCAATAAGACGATCGAATACCTCAGGGAGCGAGGTTTTATCTATGAGGACCAAGGGGCGGTCTGGTTCAGGAGCACCGCATTCGGTGACGAAAAGGACCGGGTTGTGGTGCGGGCAAACGGCGCAAGCACCTATTTTGCCGCCGATCTGGCATACCACCGGGACAAATTCGAACGTGGTTTCGAATCGATTATAGATATATGGGGCGCGGATCACCACGGATATGTCGAGAGGATGCGGGCCGGGGTGCAGGCAATCGGGCGCAGGGAAGATGACCTGCGGATCGTTCTTGTACAACTGGTAAACCTGTTGCGCGGGGGCGCGCCGGTGGCGATGAGCACCCGAGGGGGCGAGTTCGTCACATTGCGTGAAGTTATCGATGAGGTCGGAAAAGACGCAACGCGCTTTATTTTTCTCACTCGCCGCACGGACAGCCCGCTGGATTTCGACCTCGAGGTCGCAAAGGCCCAGAGCAATGATAATCCCGTCTTTTACGTGCAATATGCCCACGCGCGCCTTTGCAGCGTTTTCGAAGTGGCGCGGGACCGTGGAGTTGAATTTGATTGGCGCTCGATAAGCGATGAGACGCTCCACCTCTTGCAGGTCCGCCAGGAATTTGAAATAATTAAGCTGCTCGGGGAATATCCGGAGGTCGTTTGCGAATGCGTGAGATCACTGGAGCCGCACTATATTCCATATTATCTGCACCAACTGGTGTCCCTTTTTCACAGCTACTACCATGACAACCGCATCCTGAGCGAGGATGCCGAACTGACCAAAGCACGGCTTTGCCTCGCTTTGGCGATAAAAGAAGTTATCGGAAACGCACTCATGCTTCTCGGGGTCACAGCGCCTCAAAAAATGTAAGAGCTGTTGGGAGCTGATACTCAGCGACATGGGGAAGGACTAATGACTCGCCCGAAGCTTGTCGTCGTAAACACTGACCTGGACGAACATTCCCGCTCTTTTGGGGGCGGAAGGGGATACCGCTTCGAACTGAGCAGAAATAGACTGATCTTATATGCACTGAGCATTGTTCTGTCCCTGTGTTTCATGTTCGCTCTGGGAGTTTTCGTCGGCAGGGGAGTTCCCATGGTAAGGCCGGATGATTTTTCCATGAAGGCTCGATTCCTGCGATTTCTGGGACTGGAGAAACAGATTGGCGAGCCATTCCCGAAGGCTGCCGCAACCTGGGAAGACCCCAAGAAGATGCTCGAATCGCTGAACTACTATGATGATTTGACACATAAAGGCGGAACGCCCATAGATGCAGCCCCGAAAGTAATCGAACCGGTTCCTGAGGCGCCTGTGCCTGAACCGGCAAAAGAACCCGCAAAACGCGCAGCCGCACCCCGGCATCCGGCCGGAAAACCATCTGCCCCCCAGCCGGACAAGCCCGGCACGGCTGGACCTGCCGCCGGGCAATACACGCTGCTCGTGGCCTCATTGAAAGAACCTGATGCGCAGGTCCTGATCGAAAAATTGAAGCTCAGGGGATATTCGCCCCGCGTTGAGTCGCTCGACCTGGGGGCCGCCAGGTGGACCCGCATCCTTCTTGGCTCTTTTCCCTCCCGCGAAGCCGCTATAATTTTCGCCGATGAGTTCAACAGCAAGGAAAACCTGCAAGCTCTGGTCGTGAGCAGTTCGAACTAAGCAGGGAGCAGGGAGCTATTAGCAGGGAGCAAAAGCTTCCCGCTTCACGCCGCATGTTCGATCTGGTGTTTGTACGGAAAGGGTTCCCCGCAACGTCCGAAGGATTAATTCACAGATGACGCAGTCTTCCGGATAAAGCCGGTAAGAAGAATGACCAGATTATGAGCACAGATGTTTCAAAGGGGTGATGAACATTGAGGGATTAAGGGATTAATTCCTGAATTCCTGAATTCCTAAATTCCTAAATTCCCTAATCCATAGCCATTTCTCTTAATAAGGTGAAATTCTCCTACATTTGCTGTAAATCCTGTCCATGCTTTTCCCCGCTCCCCGCATCCCCGCATCTGCGCGTCCTCCCTTCTCCGTCTTCCGTCCTCCGTCTTCAGCCTATCAGGCCACCCCGACTCAGCAGAAATTGAGGCATTGACAGGACGCCCTTTTCTGTTATAATGCATTACGAAATTACGTAATATGTATTTGTGATGAAACCCGTAAAGTCGAGAACAGCCATGCCACTTGTAAAAGTGATCAGAAATGGACAAATCACAATCCCCAAAGAGCTGAGGACGGCCTTGAGGATTGAAGAAGGGGACCTGTTGGAGGTAAAGCTCAGCGAAGCGGGAATGACCATCAAGCCCAAAACTGCCGTTGATCGAGAGCTGGCCGGGGGGCGGTTTTTTCAAATGACGGAGCAGATTCGGGAGAGCGTTAAAGACGCGGACCCTCAAGAGCTTGATGAGGCGATTGCTGAAGCGGTGGCTGCGGCCAAGAAAGTAACTACGAGGAAAATTAAGGTCCGGCAACCACAATGATCAGAGTGGTGCTGGATGCCAACGTGTACGTGAGCTCAGTGTTGAAGCCCTCATCCAATCTGGGGCAAATCATCGATCTGGTGCGGCGGTTGACGCCATTAAGGACAATCCTTCGGATAACATCTACCTCGCCTGTGCCGTGGAAGGGAAGGCCGATTTTATCGTGTCCGGAGATCGGCATTTGAAAGCTTTGAAAAGCTTCCGACAGACCCTGATTGTAGATCCTGCGAAATTTCTAGAGGTAATTTCCACGCTGGATTCCCAAATTCCCCAACCATAGCCATTTCTCTTAATAAGGTAAAATTCTCCTACGTTATAAGGTGAAATTCTCCTACATTTGCTGTAAACCCTGTCCATGCTTTTCCCCGCATCCCCGCTCCCCGCTTCTCGCTTCCTTCCGTCCTCCACCTTCCGCCTTCCGTATTTCAGGGTTTTCCTTGACTTTTATTTGCGGCATCTTTAGAAATATTTGATTATCCTGAAATTTTGATGCTTACCGGGGAAAAGATGGAAAGTATTCAAGCCGTTAGAGGCATGAACGATATATTGCCCGACGAAGCCTACTGGTGGCAGAGCGTTGAAAACACGGCGCGAGAGGTGCTCGAAAGCTTCGGCTACCGCGAGATAAGGACCCCTGTGGCTGAAAAGCTGGAACTTTTCGCGCGCAGTATCGGAGAAAGCACGGACATAGTCGAAAAAGAGATGTATGCGTTCCAGGATCGCAACGGCGAATGGCTCGCCCTGCGTCCGGAGGCCACGGCTTCAATCGTGAGGTCCTATGTCCAGCATTCGCTCCACACCGATTCGGCCCTCCAGAAGCTCTATCAAATCGGTCCGATGTTCCGGCATGAACGTCCTCAGAAGGGTCGCTATCGGCAGTTTCATCAGATCGACGCCGAGGTTTTCGGAATAGAGGGCCCGATGATCGATGCCGAAATGATGCACATGCTGAGCCTTTTAATGGATCGGATCGGCATTTCCGGGCTCATCCTGAACATCAACACGCTTGGGTGCCCTGAGTGCAGGCAGACTTACAGGGAAATCCTGAAGGATTTTCTCACGAAGGACTTTCTCACTGCAAAAGGGGACCAGTTCTGTCCGGACTGCCTGCGCCGCACGGAAACCAACCCGTTGCGCGTGTTCGACTGCAAGGTCGAAAGGTGCCAGGCACTGCTCGAAAGCGCTCCCATGCTCATCGATCACATCTGCGAAGACTGCCGCGCGCACTTCGATGCGGTAAAGGATTATCTGGAGAAGCTGGGGACGCGCTATGCAGTAAATCCCCGAATTGTTCGCGGCCTGGACTATTACATGCGGACAACTTTCGAGCTGATTACGGACCGTCTCGGCGCCCAGAACGCTATTGGAGGAGGAGGCCGCTACAATGGTCTGGTGCGCGATCTGGGCGGACCCGACGTTCCGGCGATCGGGTTTGCAATCGGGATGGAACGGCTTATTATGCTGCTTCAGCAAGGGCAGCCGAAAAAGGTGCGCGCGCCTCGTTTTTTTATCGCGAGTTTGGGCGAGGAGCCACGCGTGAGCGCTTTTTTGCTCGTTGAGCAGCTTCGCGGGCGAGGTCTGGAGGCCGAAATCGACTACGAAGGGCGCAGCCTCAAAAGCCAAATGCGCCGTGCCGATAAATCAGGGGCAAGGTATGTTCTCATCTTTGGCGAAGATGAGCTGATGCGGCGTCAAGTCCAGTTGCGCGACATGCGGACCAAAACTCAGAGTGTATTGCCCCTGGACGGCCTGGTTGAGTCGATGCTCCGGATTGATTCGGAAACAATTGAACGGTAGCTGCCGTCATATAGATCTTATTAGTCCTATAAGACCTATTTCCACTTTTTTTGCAGGAGGGACCCCTGGTGAATTGGCTTAAATCCCTGATTGGGAGTGAACTTACAGACGCTCAGGAAAGACCGGTTGCGTTCGACCAGCTTGGCGGGTGGCGAAAGACAGTGGACTGCAACAGCCTGAGGGCCGAGAACGTCGGGTTGGAAGCCGTGCTGATGGGATGGGTGCAGAGGCGGCGTGACCATGGCGGGCTAATATTCGTTGATTTAAGAGACCGGGAGGGAATCACCCAGGTCGTCTTTGACCCGCAGATCAGCGAGGAGGCGCATGAACGCGCAGGCGGCCTCCGGAGCGAGTATGTCATAGCAGCGAAAGGAAAGACGCGCTTTCGCCCTGAGGGAATGGTCAATCCTAAGCTGCCCACCGGGGAAATCGAAGTTGCGGCAACTGAGCTGCGGATACTCAACAGCTCTAAAACGCCACCATTCCAGGTTGAAGATGACGTGGAAGCAAGCGAGAACATACGCCTCAAATACAGATATCTGGATTTGCGGCGCCCGAAGCTCTTTCACAACCTGCTTCTAAGGCACAAAGTCGCCCAGTTGACACGTGGCTACTTCAACGAGTTGGGCTTCATCGAGGTTGAGACCCCGGTGCTCACGCGCAGTACGCCTGAAGGGGCCCGAGACTACCTGGTGCCGAGCCGGGTCAACTCCGGAAAATTTTTCGCCCTGCCCCAGTCGCCCCAGCTTTTCAAGCAGATTCTCATGATCGCCGGTTTCGAAAGGTACTATCAGATCGTCAAGTGCTTCCGTGATGAAGACCTGCGGGCGGACAGGCAACCTGAGTTCACTCAGCTCGACCTGGAAATGTCTTTTATACGCGAAGAAGACATTTTCGATTTGATCGAGGGCTGGATAGATCGGATATTCCGCGAGTTGAAAGGTGTTTCTCTTAATATCCCCTTTCCCCGCATGACCTACAGCGATGCCATGGACCGCTACGGGACCGACCGGCCTGACACGCGCTTTGACCTTCCTCTGACCGAAGTAACCGACATCGTTGCCGAATCCGATCTGCGGGTTTTCCGCCAGGCGGTTGAGCGGGGCGGGATTGTCAAGGCGCTCCGCGTGTCCGGCGGCAAGGACCTGTCAAGAAAAGAACTGGATGATCTTATCGATTTTGTTAAAATCTTCGGAGCGCAGGGCATGGCCTGGGTCAAGATTCAGCCTGAGGGCTGGCAGTCCCCGATAGCCAAGTTCCTGCAGCCAGACGTGCAACGGGCGCTGGAGCAGCGCCTCGGCATAGAAACCGGAGACGTAATACTTTTTGTCGCCGATCAGCGCAAAGTCGTAAATGATTCCCTCGGAAATCTGCGTGTTCGTCTCGGCCAGCAGTTGGGACTGGTCAATCCGGATGAATTCAATTTTGTGTGGATTACGGATTTTCCACTCGTCGAATGGGACCAGGAAGAGAAAAGGTACACTTCCGTCCATCATCCGTTCACCTCGCCGGTGGAGTCCGATATGGGCCTCATCGAAACACAGCCCGAGAAGGTTAGGAGCAGGGCATACGACCTTGTGCTGAACGGCACTGAGATTGGCGGCGGCAGTATTCGTATTCACCAGCAGGAGGTCCAGAGGCGGGTTTTTGATGCACTCGGGATTTCTGCTGAGGAGGCGCAGGAAAAATTCGGGTTTTTGCTGGAAGCGCTTCAGTTCGGCGCCCCTCCTCACGGCGGGGTTGCCTTTGGACTCGACCGGCTGGTGCTGCTTATGTGCGGGGCCGGTTCGATACGTGACGTGATCGCATTCCCGAAGACCCAGAAGGCCACCTGCCTCATGACCAATGCGCCCTCCGAGGCAGATGTCAATCAGCTTCTGGAATTGTGTCTAACGGTTGAAAGCAACTTAAGAAAGTAAGGCTATGGCTCGCTGGAACCCAAAGAAACGGGTGCTCGACCACGAAAATCCAGAGCTTCGGAGGCACAAAGGTCAGGAATTGGACGGACCCAACCTGATGCGCGATATTTATCCGTACGATGAGGCGCCTCGTATTGACTTCGATCACAAGCTCCTGCCCATCGATCCGGCCGACGATATATTCATAACGGATACAACCTTTCGTGACGGCCAGCAGGCGCGGCCCCCCTATACTGTCAGGCAGATCGAGGCGATATTCGAGATGCTTCACCGCCTATCGGGCCCAAACGGGGTCATTCGCCAGTCCGAGTTTTTCCTGTACACCGATAAAGACCGGCAGGCGCTGGAGGCATGTCTTGCCAAGGGTTATGAGTATCCGCAGATAACCGGATGGATTCGGGCTGTCGAGGAGGACCTGGACCTGGTGGTCCAACTTGGTTTGAAAGAGACGGGGATTTTGAGCTCGGTCTCCGATTATCATATCTTTCTTAAGCTCAAAATGGACCGCAAGGCGGCGCTTGAAAAATACCTGAACATTGTCCGGGCCGCATTGGAAAAAGGCATCATGCCAAGGTGTCATTTGGAGGACATCACGCGCGCGGATATAGGCGGTTTCTGTATCCCGTTTGCCATTGAGCTGATGCGCCTCAGAGAACAGAGCGGCATAGATATCAAGATTCGTCTCTGCGATACGCTCGGCTTCGGCGTAACTTACCCTGGAGCGGCCCTGCCCAGGAGCGTCCCCAAGCTTGTGAGGGCTTTCATAGATGACGCAGGGGTCCCCGGGCGCCTCCTCGAGTGGCACGGCCACAACGACTTCCACAAGGTATTGATAAACGCTGCAACCGCCTGGCTCTATGGGTGCAGCGGAGCCAACGGGACCTTGCTGGGGTTCGGCGAGCGCACCGGCAATGCCCCTATCGAGGGCCTTATCTTCGAATACATCGGGATCAAAGGCGGCTCGAACGGAGCGGATACAACCGCGATTACCGACATTGTCGAATACTTTCAGTCGGAACTCGGCTATAAAGTCCCTTCAAACTATCCATTTGCAGGTGAGGAGTTCAATGCAACCCGGGCGGGCATCCATGCCGACGGGCTGGTAAAAAACGAGGAAATCTACAATATTTTCGATACGCGGAAATTGTTGAAAAGGCCTGTCAGCATCACCGTCACGGACAAGTCCGGTGTTGCGGGCATAGCCTATTGGGTGAATCACCGCCTGCGGTTGGATGGGGAGCGTCGCCTGGACAAGAGGCATCCCGGGATTCTCAAGATCTTCAAGCGCGTGATGAGCGAATACGACAAGGGGCGCAATACCTCTATATCCAGTGATGAACTGGAGCAGTGGTCGAGACGATACCTGCCCGAGTATTTTATCTCCGAATTCGACCTGCTCAAGCAGCGCGCCTACGCTCTGGCCGCTCACCTTGTGGAAGAGGTCGTCGAAAGTGAAATGATAAGAAGCCTCGACCCGGAGCGCCAGGAGCCTTTGCTTCAGACTCTTCTTGAACTAAACCCGTTTATTCAGTACATCTATGTAACTGACAGGCAGGGGCGCAAGATCACCCGCAACATCACGCACATAGTGGATAAATCGAAGTACGAAGGCGCCAGGGTGGGAGAGGACCTTTCCGATCGGCCCTGGTTTATAGAACCTATGAAGGACGGAAAGGTGTATGTGACCGACTTTTACTCTTCGCGTTACACGGGGGCGCTCTGCATAACGGTTTCCGCCCCGATCAGAGACGCAACCGAGGAGATTGCCGGAATCCTCGGTATAGATATCCGCTTTGAGGACCTCGCCAAAATGGAGAAAAACGGCGAGCTCAGCAGTTAAGAGTGAGCAGTGAGCTGAAAAAAATAATTCCTCTTGGTTCTATCGCTTCGCGAGGAGCAGTGAGCGGTGAACAGAGACATCCGAACTGGTATCGAGTATCAGGTATCGGAAAGGGAGCCTTTTCATGGTTCCTGTCCCATGGTCCTTAGGTCATTCGTCGTTCATTGTTCACTATTCACTGTTCTTATCGGCTTGTCCCTTTTGTTGGCCGCTTGTGCTAAGCATTACGCCCCTCCTGCACAGGTCCCTCCCGGACTGAAATCGCAAAAACCCTATCAGATAAACGGCATTTGGTACTATCCTCTTCCCAGCGCACAGGGTTATGTGGAAGACGGCCTTGCTAGCTGGTATGGACCCGATTTTCATGGTAAGCCCACCTCATGCGGGGAACCTTACAATATGTGGGCGGATACGGCGGCCCACAAGACGCTTCCACTGGGAACTTACGTCAAGGTGACGAACCTCGAGAACGGCAGATCGACCATTTTGAGGATTAACGACCGCGGGCCGTTTGTGGCGGGAAGGGTCATCGATCTTTCCGCTAAGGGTGCTCAGGACCTGGGTTGCCGAATGAAGGGGCTGGCAAAGGTGAGGATCGAGGCGGTTCAGAGTGCGACCGCGCAAGTCGTGGGCGATGCCACATATTGGAAGGTGGACCCGGTTCCCTCGTTCCGCTTCGGCAGATATACCGTCCAGATCGGGGCCTTTCGCAATCAGGCCAACGCTTACAGGCTGAAGGAGAAAATGTCCGGAGGAAACCGGGAAATCAGAGTTACTGATCGGCCTGAAAGAGACGGCTTGTGGTACAGGGTGCAGGCCGGTTCCTATCAGGACCTGGTTGTTGCGAAGGCGGAAGTCGAACGATTCAGGTCGAATGGATTTCCGGATGCTTTTGTCATCGCAGTAGAGGGACAATAAAAGTGATCGACGTCATTAAATATCCGTCGGATGAGGCGGAACTCAAGATTTCAGCAATCGCAAAGCGCAGGCCGGGGGCCGATCCCGCGCTGGAAGCAAAAGTTGTGGAGATAATCGGTGCGGTCAAGTCCGAGGGCGATGCCGCAGTGCTGCGCTATACACGCCGGTTTGACGCTCCAGGGTTGGAAGAGGGGCAGCTGTGCGTATCCGATGAGGAGATAGATGCCGCATGCGGCGAGGTGGATTCGGATTTTGTGTCCATCATCCGGACGGCGATCCGAAATATCGAGGATTTCCACAAACAGCAGATACGGCACTCTCATTTTATGACCAAACCGGACGGGACATTCCTCGGGCAGATAGTGAGGCCGGTCAGGGCTGCGGGGATATATATCCCGGGCGGGCAGGGCGGCGAAACCCCTCTTATCTCCTCGGTCCTGATGAACACAATACCAGCGCGCCTTGCCGGGGTGCGGGACATCGCAATGGTTACTCCCCCCCGAAATGACGGCAGCATAAACCCTTATCTTCTGGCCGCTGCGCGGGAGGCGGGGGTGAACCGGATTTACAGGGCGGGGAGCGCCTGGGGCATTGCAGCACTTGCATACGGGACCAAATCGATCCGGCCCGTTGATGTAATTGTCGGTCCCGGAAATATTTACGTGGCGCTCGCCAAGAAGCTCCTGGCGGGCGAGGTGGGGATAGATATGATTGCCGGTCCGAGTGAAATCCTCGTCCTGGCGGACTCCAGCGCAAGGGCGGACTATATTGCGGCCGACCTCCTCAGCCAGGCAGAGCATGACAGCATGGCAAGCGCAATCTGCATAACCACTGAAGAAAGCCTCGCCGGGGATATTTCGCTCAGCGTATCCAGGCAGTTGACTTCGCTGCCCAGAGGCGAGACCGCAGCGGCCTCAATCGAGCGCTACGGAGCTGTTTTCCTTGTGCAGAGCGTGGATGCGGCTTTCGGACTTGCAAATCGGATAGCGCCTGAACACCTCGAACTGCACCTAAAAGATCCGCTTCCCTGGCTTGGCAGGATTGAAAACGCGGGGGCGGTCTTTATTGGGGACCATACTCCGGAGCCTGTCGGGGATTACTTTGCCGGCCCAAATCACGTGCTTCCGACCGCTGGAACGGCCCGTTTTGCTTCAGCGCTCGGGGTGGATGATTTTGTAAAAAAGACCAACGTGATTGCCTATTCGCGAGCCGCTTTCGACCGGGACGCACCGTCGATCATCCGGCTGGCGGAACTCGAAGGGCTTATGGCGCATGCCGAGTCGGTGCGGATTCGGCTAAAGAAGGGAGCGGGTAGCAGGAAGCGAGGAGCGAGAAGAGTGAAGAGTGAAGAGTGACAAGAGAAGCGGGAAGCGGGTAGCGGGAGTCAAGTCCTAAAAATGAACCTCATTAGTGCGCCGATTGGCGCGAGCACCGGCAGGTTTAGCCATGCCAAATATCATGAAATATAAGAAGTATGTTGCCACCGTGGAACTCGACGCTGAAGCTGGATTGTTGCACGGTGAGATCATTAACTTGAGCGACGTGGTAACCTTTCAAGGCCGCTCCATCGATGAACTGCGGCAAGCCTTTAAGGAATCGGTTGAAGACTACCTGGAGGCCTGCGCGGAGTTCGGAAAAGAACCGGAAAAGCCGTTTACGGGGCAGTTCGTCGTCCGGGTGCGGCCGGAGGTGCACCGCTCGGCTGTTATGGCTGCAAAGATTGAAAACAAAAGCTTGAATGCCTGGGTGGCGGAAAAACTGGAACAGGCTGCCTGTGGTCAACATTGCCACGAGCGTTAGGATCGTAAAGCGGTCTCCTTCGTCGTTCACCTTGGCTCGGCGTATCATCCCCCTCGCAGACCTCGAAGGGCTTACGGCGCATGCCGAGCCGGTGCGGATTCGGCTCAAGGGGTGACGAGCATTTCGGAAAGGAGCACAATGAGTCACATTTTGTATATGATAAGCGGAATTCCTTATGGGAAGAATAAGACGAGAGGAAACAAAAACGCTCCACCCGCCTGGACCAAAACTGTTATTGAGCAAACAAAACATCTCCCAAAGGTAAAAGACGCATGTATCCTCAAAGTGACCTTTTTGCTGCCGCCAGATAAATTCGGGTCATCCGGCAAATGAGCACCTATGGTCTGGATTTTCCGTGCCCTGAAGGGGCCATATAAATTAGCCCAGGGTCAGGAACGCCACCCTGGGGAGAATAGATCCCCAAATCATAATACCCTGAAAGGGTTAGATAAAAAGCACGTTTAGGACTAAATTACAGCATGCTTGAACAGCACGGATCGGCTATGCAACCCCTACAGGGTAAAAACTGATTTTTGTTGGCGTCCCGCGAGGCGCGGGACTGACCCTAGGCTGACTTATCAAGCCCTTTCGGGGCAGTAAAGCCCTTTCAGGGCAAGCGAAACTCTAAAAACCCCAGAGGCCGAATTAACAGTAGACAGACATTGTCCTTTTTCGACCCGGTGGTACTCGTTTGCCGGATGAACCTTTATTTTGGCAAAGACGGCGACGAACTCATAATCCTGCTGGGCGGAGGCTCAAAGAAACGCCAGAACACCGACGTCCTGAAGACTTTGTCCTGCCGGCAGGATTACAAGAGGCTGAAACGTTAGGAGGCAGCGCCATGGCGCTTACAAAAGGATTTAGAACAACCTTGATGGATCGCGCCCGAAGAGACGCAGATTTTCGGCAAGCCATGCTCAAAGAAGGCATCGATACTATGCTTGCCGGCGATGTAGAGACAGGTAAGGCGATCTTGCGCGACTATATCAACTCGGCTGTCGGCTTCGTGCAGTTGGCGGAGGCTGTCCACATACCTGCTAAGAGTCTTATGCGGATGTTTGGGCCGAAGGGCAACCTACGGGTGGATAATCTGTTCCAGGTCATCCGGCATCTGCAAGCCCACGAGGGAATCCGCCTGGAAGTGGGGGAGCAGCGAGCGAGCAGCTAGAGGTGAAACGGGGCAGTGTTTTAAATCGTCCAGTTATGAAGAACGGAGAACTTCCTCTCATCCTGGAATCATGAAGAAACTGTGCATGCGTCAGAGGAAATTGAAGGCGTGAGCGTGCCAACATTTCGCTTACATCCCCTTAAGGGGGATTTGAAGGGCGCCTACGCCATTACTGTCCGCGCGAATTGGCGGATCATTTTCCGGTTTGAGGATGGAGACGCTTTCGACGTGGATTTTGTCGACTATCACTGAAGGAGGCAAAACCATGGAGATGAAAAACCCTGTGCATCCCGGCCTTCTCGTCAAGGAGTGTCTTGACGATCTTGGCTTGAGTGTTGCCGAAGCTGCCAAGGGGCTTGGCATTACGCGCCAGCAGCTTCATAACGTAATCGCAGGGCGCAGTAACGTCACGCCCGAAATGGCCGTCCGTTTTGAAAAAGCATTTGGCAGTACGGCTGACACGTGGCTTCGGATGCAGATGAACTATGATCTTGCACAGATACGCAAGCGTGCTGCCGGTATTGCCGTTGAGCGGCTGACGCCAAAGGTTGCTTAATGCAGGCATGCCCGCTTACCGGCTGGTTTCCGTGCTCACCCATTCAAGGTATTGCGGCAGTCCCAGGGCGACCGGAAAGGATATTATTTCGGGAACTTCGTAGCTGTGCAGTTCTTTGACCCGTTTTTGGACGGCTTCGAACAGTGACGTCCTGGTTTTGATGATTATAAGAAACTCCTGTTCGTCGTAAATTTTCCCTTTCCACCGGTAAATCGAGCGTATGCGAGGCACTATATTGGCGCAGGCCCCCAGGCGTTCCTCGACCAGGGTTCGTCCGATCGTCTCAGCTTCCTCTGCGCTTCCGGCGGTTACCAGGACGATGGATATTTCGCTCATTGCGCACACCTCCGGCAAAAAGGACCATAGTGAAGTCCAGTCCCAAAGACGATGAGATTTTTTCAAAATTACCGGCCAAGTTCTACGAACGGATAATCAGGGATGTCCCCTCAACAACCTGGGTCCGTATTCTAGGCTCGGATCCTATTTTAAAAAAGAGGGTTTTGGAAGGGTTTTCCCTTCAGCAGGGAAAGATTTCCAGGATGCTCTACCAGCCCCGGATAATGAGTCGCCTTCGCCGAGAGCTTCAAACGGATAAAATCTTTTTCGAAAAAATCTTCGCCGAATGGGAAGAAGAACAGTCGGCCACAGTTTCCTATCTTGCGATGCTCGACAGTGATTTTATCGCTAAAAATCTGTGGAAGATAAGGGCGTTGCTCGGCGCCGAGCGTTTTTGCCTGGGCCTTTACTCGCTTGGCCTTCTAGACCGGCAGTGGGCCGCAGACGCAGTTCAGGAAGACAATGCCCGGGCCGGGCCCCCGGATGTGGACCTTTTCGACCTCCTCGCGCCGACTTTGTACGTCTGGGGAGGGTTTATCGAAAAAAATCCCGGCCTCTCCAAAAGATTTCTTGAAAGCACGCAGGGGGCCGGCTTTGTCTTCGATATGGAAGGGGAGCAAATCGAACAAAGGACCCGGCAGGATCCTGAATTGAAGGAGCGGTTCGGAAAGGTCGAAAAGAAGCTGCAAAAGACCCGGTTGGAGTTGATTAGTGCGGGCGAGCAGGTAAGCAGCCTGAGGAGGGAAAACGAAAATCTCAGGAAAAAGATACGGGAATTTGAGGCGGAGTTCGAAAAGAAGCTGAGCGACTCGCTGGCGCAGAAGAGAAAGGAGTGGTTCGAACGCTATCAGGACCTTGATCGGGAGGGGGCGGCAAAAGAAGCCGGGCGACTCGAATCTGTGCTCCAGAGAACCAGGCGGGCGCTTGAATTGCAGAGACGGGCCGATGAGGAATACGGGTTGATCTCCGATATCAGGGAAAAATTGCTTGAAATCGATCTTTCGCTGGGCCACATAGAGGCCGTCTACGCCGATTCCCTCGTCATTCACAAGGAAGTGGAGAAGGTGAAAGAGGCCCTTTTGACCGAGAAAGACCGTCTGCTGAAGCTGCCTGGAATCCGGAAAGTTATCGGAACACACCATGCGGGCGCAAGTCAAATCCTCGCCCTAATCAACCTTCTCGATCCAATCCCTGTCAATTTGCCTAAAATCAATAAACTGCTTAAAATGGCCGGCACTCTTTCGGAAATCGGTCTTGCCAGCGACCCGGTTCAGGTGGAAGAAGCCGCGCGGCACAAGAAAAGGCAAATCCTGGAGAGGCTTTATTCGCAGTTTGAACCGGGAAGGGAAGAGCGGCCGTCCGAGACCCGATTCCGGCACCTCGAGGACTTCATCGGCGCCGGCCAGAGCAGGCGTTACGACCTGTTCATTGACGGATACAACGTGCTGCTTCGGGCACACGGAGCAGGCGGGCATGTTTCCCGCATGGACTTCACACAATTCCGGGAACAGTTCATTGAGGCCGTTGCAGCCAAGAGCAGGTATTTCGCCGAAGTCTACCTGGTATTTGACGGAGTCGAGGATTCGAGGACCGTTCAGGCCAATGTCCAAATCATCTACACGGATAAGACCAAAAGCTCGGCCGACGCTGTTATAATAGAAAAGATCGTTGCAAGAAAGGACAAAAAGATACTGCTCGTTACGGGAGATGAGGGAATCATTTCCTCTGTTCAGGACAGGATTTTCGCCTTGATCGATGTGGCGGCTTTTTATATGTTTCTATTTGAGTAGCACCTATGGCTGAAGTAAAGAAAAAAACGGTTGTGCTGGTTTCCGGAGGGGTCGATTCGACAACCTGCCTGGCGATCGCCCGGCACGAGGGCTATGAGGCCTTCGCGCTCAGCTTCAATTACAGGCAGCGCCACAGGATAGAACTCGAAGCGGCCAGGCGGGTCGCAAAGGCGCTCGACGCAAGGGACCATCTCATTTTGGACATTCCCCTCGATGCGATAGGCGGTTCCGCACTGACATCAGGCATTGAGGTGCCGAAGGATGTTCCGCTAGAGGAGATGCAGAAACGTATCCCGGTCACCTACGTGCCCGCCCGGAACACGGTTTTCCTTTCACTGGCCCTTGCATGGGCGGAAACGCTGAAGGCCGCCGATATTTTTATAGGTGTAAATGCCCTTGACTATTCAGGATATCCCGATTGCCGGCCGGAATACATTGAATCTTTCGAAAAAATGGCAAACCTCGCCCTGAAGGAATGCGTCGAGGGCAGGATGCGCGTTCGCATCCATACGCCTCTCATTAAAATGACCAAGGCGCAGATCATAAAAAAAGGAGTGGAACTCGGGGTAGACTTTTCAATGACCCACTCCTGCTACGATCCCGATCCAATTGACAGGGCATGCGGGAGATGCGACAGTTGTATCCTGCGCAGAAAAGGTTTTGCCGAAGCGGGCATAGCTGACCCGACGCAATATGCGCCATGACTCGCCCGCCCGCCTCTGGTCGTGGACAGTGATCATGGACAGGTCAGGAATGGAGAGCGTCGAGATCTTGGCCGCGGCGCCTCGCCAAGAGCGCGCGGCGATGAACCCTCACTTCGTTCGGATTCGCGCTGTGCGTCCGGAGCAACGGGAAATGCTTCAAGTTCAGCGTCCGATGCTCCGCGAGGGCGCGCAAGCGCGCATCCCGGCACGGCGCCTCGCCGTTGAAATGGACTGAAAATGGCCCCTGACACCACCAGGCTTACCCAGCTTGGAAAAAGAGCGAAGATAGCCGGGACCCCGCAAAAGGCGATCCTGGAGACATTTCAAAACGCACATCCGGGTACCGACTATGTGGTTCGCCTGAGCGCCCCCGAGTTTACTACGCTGTGTCCGATAACGGGCCAGCCCGACTTCGCCGAAATAGTGGTGGATTATGTTCCTTCCGATCTGCTGGTGGAAAGCAAATCACTGAAGCTATTTTTGGGGAGCTTCCGCAACTATGGTACGTTTCACGAAGATTGCACCGTCTACATCCATAATCGCCTGAAGGAGGCCATGTCGCCAAAGTTTATCCGGGTGACCGGCATTTGGAAGGCCAGGGGTGGAATCGCCATAGATGTAGTAGTCGAGAGCGGTGTTTTGCCCCCATCGTGTGCTGTTTTGCCCCTGGGCAAGACAGCCTGTCGGGGGGGCAGGGAGTAGGCGGCTGGGATTAGTTGCCCTATGAAACTTTCATTCAGCACCAATGCGTTCGTCAGGTTTTGCGTTGCCGAGGCAATCCGGATCATTGCCAAAACAGGGTATTCGGGGGTGGAAATCCTTGCCGATATCCCACACCTGTATCCGTTCTCGACAACGGGCCCCGAGCTTGACGAAGTTGCCGCTTCGCTGGAAAAAAACCGGATCGAGGCAGTCAACATAAACGGCAATACCGCTGTCGGTTTTTACGGGGCGAAATTCTGGGAGCCTCTCTTCGAGCCATCGCTTGCCAACCCCGAGCGAGACGCTCGAAAGTGGCGGGTCGAGTTCACGAAAAAGTGCATCGACATGGCTGCTTTTCTCTCATGCCGAAACGTGAGCGTGACTTCCGGGAGGATGGTTCCCGGCGTGAAGCCCGAAACATCTCTGGCTTTGCTGAAGCAATCCATCTTTGAGATAGTCGAATATGCCGCTGCCAGAAATGTCCGGGTGGGCATGGAATATGAGCCCGGGCTTCTTGTCGAACGGGCGGATGAGCTGGAGGGTTTGATCCTGGAAATCGGCGCAGAAAACTTCGGGGCAAACCTCGACTTCGGCCATAGCCATCTTGCCGGGGAGGCGCCGGTTGATGTGGCGCAAAGGCTTGCTTCAAGAATTTTTCATATTCACCTCGAGGATATCAGCGGCCGAAAGCATTACCATCTTATTCCGGGAGAGGGGGACATCGACTTCGAAGATATTTTCCGGGCGCTGGCCGGCATTGAGTATGACGGATTCGTAACGGTCGAGCTTTATACCTGCCCGGAAAACCCCGAACAGGCGGCAGGAAAAGCCTTCGATTATCTTAGAGACTTATTTTTGAACCGGATTGTGACATGAAATTTGCTTTCAGCTCAAACGCGTTTCTCCACTGCACTCTATCGGAAACCATTTCCCTTCTTGCCGGCGTCGGCTACGAGGGAATTGAAATTATGGCCGACGTTCCTCATGCCTACCCGCTCTATTTCACCGGCGGGGAAATAAGGCAAACCAGGAAGCTTTTGGCCGAAAAACGTATTGAAATCTCGAACATAAATGCCTTTATGCACAACGCCGACGGAGACACTTACCACCCTTCATGGATAGAAAAGGACCCGGCAGAGAGGGCCAGAAGGATCGAACACACGCTCCGGTGCATCGACCTTGCTGAAAAGCTGGGCGCGCCGCACATCTCGACAGAACCCGGCGGACCCCTGGATGGGATTTCCCGCGAGGAAGGGACCCGGCACTTTCTCGACGGTCTCAGAGCTGTGGAGGGCAGGGCGCGCCGGAAGGGAATAAAGATACTGATCGAGCCGGAACCCGGGCTTCTTATCGAAAACAGCTCTGAATTTCTGGAGATTTACAAAAGACTCGACCCGGCGGTCTTCGGCCTGAACTTCGACATCGGCCACTTTTTCTGTGTAGGCGAGGACCCGTCCGCCCTTGTATTGCAGTTGAAAGATTGCGCGTCCCATTTCCACCTCGAGGATATCGACTCTTCGCGCAGGCATCACCATCTCATGCTGGGCGAGGGGGCCATAGATATACCGGGCGTACTCGAAACAATTGAGAGCACAGGTTTTGCGGGTTACGTCACGGTGGAGCTCTATACCTATTCGCAAAATGCAGAGGAGGCTGCAAGGCGCGCTTTCGGATACCTGAGAAACTGGGGAGAGAAGATCGGCTTTCGGAAGACCTGACATCCGACATCGATACGGAGGCGTAAATGGCTGAAGAAAAAAAAGATCCCTGGCTCAATTATCTTGCCCTTGCAACAGTTGCCCTGGCGGTATGCGCCACTCTTTCCACATTCAAAGGGGGGTCTTACTCTACCCGCTCGGTTTTGAGCCAGTCGCAGGCGGCCAACCAATGGGCTTACTACCAGGCGAAAAGCCTCAAGGGATATCTCTACGAAATCCAGAAAGAGACGCTCGAATCGGACCTCCAGGAGAAGGATACAAGCTTGTCTGCAGCGGGTTTGGAGGGCCTCAAGGCCAGAATAGCTTCCTACGGGAAAAAAATCGCGAAATACGATTCGGAGAAGGCTGAAATTATGAAAGAAGCAAAAAAGTTCGAGCAAATCCGTGACGATGCTCAAGCGCATTCCAAGATCTTCGGGATAGCCGTTATTTTCCTTCAGATAGCGATCCTGTTGTCTTCGATAGCCGCCCTGATGAAAAAGAAGCTGGTCTGGTACCTGGGATTGGTGATCGGAGCAGCGGGTGTGTTTTATTTCGTTGACGGTTTTCTATTGTTCTTTTAAATCATTTGACTGTCAGGCATCTGCCTGCTATTTTTCTTATAAACCAGGCATGAAGCTTGGGGAATTTCCGCAAAGCATCACTCAGATTCCGGCACAAGAAGGCCAAATGCTCGTGAAGAGCTGCTTGGCCTTTTTTATATTGCGAACTGGAAAATGAATCGCGCTCATACGGGCATCACGCCTCTGGAGGAGGACGATTATGCACATGGCCGACGCTCTGATCTCACCGGCTGTCGGCGGCGTAATGATGGTTGCGACGGCAGGACTGACAGTCTATAGCGCCAGGAAACTCAAGGAAGAAATGGATGACCGGAAAATTCCCCTGATGGGGGTTTTGGGCGCTTTGGTTTTTGCCGCCCAGATGATCAATTTCACCATTCCTGGAACAGGCTCGAGCGGTCATCTCGGAGGCGCAATGGTTCTGGCCGTCTTGCTCGGACCGTATGCAGCCTTTCTCACCATGGCCTCGATCCTGACAATTCAGGCCCTGTTCTTTGCGGACGGGGGCCTGCTTGCCCTCGGCTGTAATATCTTCAACATGGGATTTTTCCCCTGTTTCGTTGCTTTCCCATTGATCTACAAAAAAATTGCCGCAAACAGCCCGGAGCGGAAACGAATCCTTGCGGCCGCCATGGCCGCCTCGATTATAGGCCTTCAATTGGGGGCTTTAGGGGTTGTAACGGAGACTTTTTTCTCGGATATTTCCGCGCTGTCTTTCAAGACTTTCGTATTGTTGATGCTTCCCATACACCTGGCGATCGGCATTGTCGAGGGCTTCGTTACGGCCTCTGTTGTCAGTTTTGTAACCAAGACCCGTCCCGGAGTCCTCAAAATGACAACCGAGCCCTCAGGCAGCAAACAAATCTCGCTCAAACCCGTATTAATTACACTGGTCATTATTGCCGCCTTAACCGGCGGTTTTCTCTCATGGTTTGCTTCCACAAATCCCGACGGCCTTGAATGGTCGGTTGCCCGGAGTTCCGTGAACAAGGTATTGCAAAGCTCCGAGAGCGGGATACATGCCCTGTTGTCCGGAGTGCAGAAAAAAACAGCCGTCTTTCCAGACTATAATTTCAGGAAAGACGAGACAGAGGAGTCCGCGAAGAGTGGGAGCACACAGGGCAAACAAGACGCCTGGCCCTCGGTAAGTGCGGGGACCTCCATTTCAGGCCTTCTGGGAGGGGCGATGTCGCTTGTCCTTGCCGGCCTTATTGGCTTTGGGATAAGGACCTTCCAAAGAAGGAGAACGAATAAGTGATGAAATGGGAAGCATAGGGTCTTCATTTTTCGATATAGGCCACCTCGATGCTCTTTCGAGCAAAGACAGCCCGATCCACAGGGTCGATCCTCGCATAAAGGTATTGACCACCATCTATTTCATAGCTGTTGTCATATCGTTCAATAAATACGATCCGGCCGGACTTGCGCCCCTGGTCGTCTATCCCCTGGCCATTATGTCAATAGGGAACATTCCGTTTGCCTATATAATGAAAAAATTACTGATTGCATCTCCATTCGTTCTCTCTGTGGCACTGTTCAATCCTATACTGGACCGCAGTCCTGCCCTTGATCTGGGACTCTTTAGCGTCTCGGGAGGTTTCGTGTCGTTTGCATCCATTGTGGCCAAGTTCGTGCTGACAGTGAGCGCAGGCCTGGCATTGATTGCCTGTACGGGATTCGATTCGATTTGTTCGGCCCTGTCAAGAATGGGTGTCCCCCGAGCTTTCACAATTCAACTGCTCTTTTTGTACAGATATATCTTCGTGTTGGGCGAAGAAGCCGAACGCATGGTGCGGGCGAGGGCCCTGCGCTCATTCGGGAATAAAGGATTGGGGATGGGCGTTTACGGCAGCATGATCGGGCAGTTGCTTTTGCGGACCATGGACAGGGCGCAAAGAATACATCTCGCAATGCTGTGCAGGGGATTTGACGGAGAAATCCATCATGCCGCGTCATCAAAATTACGTTTATCAGACTTGCTGTTTCTGGCAGGGTGGAGCGGCCTGTTTACACTGTTTCGTTTATACAACTTCCCTGCGTGGCTTGGCGGAGAACTGGGAAGGCTGATATGAGCCATCATATAGTGGAGGTAAAAGAGCTTAAATTCTCTTATCCCGATGGAACACCGGCGCTAAACGGTGTGAATTTTCGCATAACTCACGGCGAATCCGTCGCGCTGGTCGGAGCAAACGGGGCGGGAAAGTCAACGCTTCTTCTGCATCTAAACGGGTACCTCACCCCACAGGGAGGATCGGTTCGAATCGGAGATATGCCAATAACAAAAAAAACACTTAAGCTCGTCCGCCAAACAGTAGGGATGGTTTTTCAAGACCCTGACGACCAGCTTTTTTTGCCCAGGGTCTATGATGACGTGGCATTCGGTCCAACGAACCTGGGCCTGCCGCCCGAAGAAGTTAAACAAAGGACACTGAACGCCCTGGCGCTTGTCGGGGCTGCCCATCTCAAAGACAGGCCCCCTTACAAACTGTCCGGGGGCGAAAAAAGGGCCGTTTCAATCGCCACCGTTCTCTCGATGTCCCCAAGCATCCTGGTGATGGATGAACCCACATCCAATCTCGATCCGAAAGCCAGGCGGCAACTCATACACCTGCTTTCGGAGTTCGATCATACGAAAATCATAGCCACCCATGATATGGATATGGTTCTTGACCTGTGTTCCAGGGCTATAGTCTTGAGAGACGGCGAGGTGGTAGCTGATGGAGCCGCGCGAGATATTCTCAACAACCAGGACCTGCTGGATGCAAGCGGACTGGAAAAACCTCTCCGCCTGCAAGGCTGTCCCATATGCAGTGTTGCCTCCCACCCACCAAGTTGAATGCGGGCACCAGAGGAAAAAATATAATTCGGTCTATGATTCTTTGAGGACGAATCGAATCGGCAGCAGGGCTTTGCAGGCAAGCGGTTTGCCTTCTTTTTTTGCAGGAACGAAAGTGGAGCCCTGAACAGCCTTTACCGCTTCTTCGTCAAAGCCGAAGCCTGCTTTCCTGAGCACTTCGATTTCAACGGGCCGTCCTCGTTCATCTATGGTCACACACAAAAGAACATTTCCTTCTTTTTCGAGTTTTCTTGCAAGAGCGGGGTAAACCGGCAAAACCTTACGAAGGAAACTGGGGCCGTCCGGAGAGCCCAAAGACCTTTCCACGAGGCCAAAACCCCCTGGTTCATTCTTACCCCCTTCTCCTCCCTGGTTCGAGACGTCACCGGCGGCGCCTGTGCCGGCTCCAGCGGCCTGACTTGAACCTTCGGACTGATTTGCGCCGACCTCGGTTTGAGCGAGGTTTAAGTGTTGTGGGGACTTAATTTCTTTCTGCTCTTTCGGATTGGTCAACGCCATTTCAGTTCTCTTGGGGCGTTGGTTCGCCTGGGTATGGCTTTTCCGTTCCGCAGGCAAAACTCTGTCGTGTTCTGTGGTCAAACGGGAGTTGAGTAACTCCTTGTTTGCAGGGGCCGCGACTGTGGCTGACTGCTCTCCTCCACCAGCTTCCAGGCGTTCCTGCGGGCCCGGTCCAGTCTTTTGAGCGAATCCCTGCATAGAAACGAGTTGCACCTCGATCGATTTGTAGCTGCCGGGATGAGGTTTAGGGGAAACCCAGAGGATGCACGCTAGCGCAGCATGCAGAAAAAGCACTGCGGCCAGGCTCGACCATGTTTTTCTATCGGAAGCGACTGGGACCCGGCAGCTCCACGGCTCAAAAACAATGTCTTCCGGAGCATCCGATCTGGAAAGATCTATCTCACAGTCTGCAAAGTCTTCCGGATCACCCGATATGGGAAGATCTATCCCACCGTCCAAAACGTCTTCGGCTATCGAGTTAATTGCAGCCTCCTGTTGGCGCCCTGCCGGTTCTTCCTGGGGAAAGGGTTTAACGCCTGCATTGTCTGAAGTCCGTCAAAACCGCATCGTCAACGCGACGCGGAACGTACGCGGTTCGGCCGGGTGGAACACGTCGCCGCTTACACCCGCAGCAGGTTGGCCTTGCAGCCGATAGGCGTAATAGTAGGTTATATCGTCGGCTTTCGCGTTGAGAAGATTGAAGATGTCTCCTTCAATCGACCACGTTTTGTTTATCCTGTAGCTGAGGTTGTAATAAAGCAGCGTGGTGCCGGGGGAACGCTCACTACCGTCCTGGGTCAGATAGCGGGGACCGAAATACCGCAGCCGCAGGCTGGTAGTCCAACCTTTTACATCATGCACCGTGACGCCCGAGGCAATCACCACATTAGCCGCTTCGGGGACGTAATCACCCCCCACCGGACTGCCTTCGAAATGCGCCTGCGAGGCGGCAAAATCTGCGTCGATCGTCAGCCATTTGGCCGGCGTATAGTAGTTTGCCCATTCCACGCCCTCGCGGAGGCTGTGGTAAGGACTGGGTACGTTCGTACCGATATCCCCGTCGAACACCAGTTCGGATTGGAGTTGCAGCACCCAGAACGTCAATGTGCTTTGCAGGTGTGGAACAGCAAGTGTGCGCACGCCAACCTCCGCACCCTCCGTTTGCGCTATCGGCAAGGCCCGTGCCACCGGCTGGCCCGTTGTCGGATCTTGAGCAGTATTTGCGCCCCGCGCGTCGTCGGTGTGGAAGCCCATGCCGCCGTTCAGGTAGAACTCCGTCTTTGCCCAAGGGCCGAAGATCAAACTCAGCTTGGGCTCAGGGGCGAACCCGAACCGATCTCCGCTGTCGGCGGGGTTGGGGCCATTGGTGAAATAGGTGAAATCGTTCTGGTTGTTGAAATTAATGAAATCTTCGCGAAAGCCAATAACGGTGCGAAACTTTGGAAGCCATTGTATCCTGTTCTCAAAATAGGGGGCAAGGTTCGTTTCCACGACATCGTCTACACGAGTTGTGGACAGCACCTGCCGGTCCTCGGTGTGAAACAGGCCGTCGTGGATCACGTCGTTTCGAACGTCCAGTCCGAAGGTGTTTTCCACCGGCATGTTGCACCATTGGGTAAAGTACGTCCGGCTTGCTCTCACCCCCTGCACCCATCGGCTGTCCGTTTGCTCGAACTGGTCCCCATGGACGGGATCGACCAGGAAGTAGGTGAAGTCATTCCAGAGGCCCATCTTATAGTAATAGGCGTACGCCAGCACCTTGGTAACCGAATGTTCATCAGCTTGATGCCACTCGCCCTCCAGGGTGTAGCGGTCCGTTAGACCTCCGTCGGTGGGGTTCATTGAACCAAACCGCGAAATGAGGCCTTCGGCGACCGCAAGCGCCGGGACCTGGTTGGTTGCGGTCCATGTTCCGTGATAGCCCATGGCCGTCGCGCTGAAGCCCTGGCTTGCGTCCCCCTGGCTATAGGTCAGTATCCCATTGAATTTTAAGTAATTTTCTGGCACGTCCCAGGGTCCGTCTTCGTGGACAAATTCAAAGGCCCCCAAGAGATTGCCCTGCCCGACTTTGGTCGAATCGGCCAACAGGCCGCGTTCGTAGTTCCAACTGCCGACTTCCAACTTCGCAATGCCTTGTGGAAGGGTCTGAAAGTACTGAATATTTTCCCAACCGGCGGAGCCGAAGTCCCCCACGTTTGCGTAGTACAGCCCTTTTCCGTAGTCAATCTTCTGTATCAGTTCGGGAATAAGGAAATTGAGGTCCGTGTACCCTTCCCCATGAGCGTTCGACGGCAAATTGACGGGAACGCCGTTGACAAAGCTGGCCAGGTCGGTGCCATGGTCGAGATTGAAACCGCGGAGAAAATACTGGTTTGCCTTGCCGTCGCCGCTATGCTGGGTGACGATTACCCCCGGCATGGCTTCGAGCACTTCTCCGGGACGACTGACGGGGCGGTCTTCCAACTGTTGCGCTCCTATCGTGCCCTGGGTCGACGACTCAGCAATGCCCAACATGCTGTCGCTTCGCTCCTCCACCACTATCTCGGGCAATAGGGTTGTCCCCTTTTGAGACTCGCCTGTGTCCGAGGACGAGGCCTGCGCCGCCGGCGGAGCGTCAGTATCGGCCAAACCCGCCAAAGCCGAACAAAAACTCCCGATCAATGCCAAAAGCGCGACGCTTGTCCCCCGTCTGCCTTTTCTCCTCCTCCGGACGGAATTCATTGCATGCTCCCCATCCCCACCCCGGCCTCATCAAAAAAAAGGCCACGAACATCCTCCCCATCTTCAGATGGGCTTTAGGCGTTCGCGGCCGATTAGTTCAGCAGCCGATGTATAAACCAGGCAATTTCTACGTTATTAAGGAGCCACTCGCTCTAAGGCTGGTGCGCGTCACACCTTCATGGTGTGGTCTCCAGCCGATAGATTGCCGAAAAGCCTAGCTCAATTGGCGCTTCATGTCAATAGCGAACATGCCGTCGCCAAACGCAATTTGCGTGGTTCGGACAATGGTCGAAAATCTCGTCAGGCGCCTTCTCGATGGGGACTGACAGTCAATGAGCGTATGGCCCTTACGAATGCTCTATCGCCCTTTCTCGCAGGATATGCCCTTGAGACCTCTGCGCCACTGGAGGGGTGATAGTTGAACGGGATCAAGACCGTTGGATCGGATGACCAATAGAGATCTAAACGGGCATAGGCCGCGGGGGAATGTACGGGCATCATCAGTTCGACGGCCACTGCGGTGTCCCGTTCGTCTGGTTTGGGCAGACGCCAATCCGCATGGCCGCCCAGGCTCAGATTCCTGCAGTACTCCTGCGCCTGCTCGAATGTCACCTCATTTCCATTATCGCCCTTCTGCCACATTAGTTTTCGATTTGTGTCCGTAACCGTACCGTCTCCGTTATCCAAAAACCTTCCCGCTGCGGCAACCGACGGCTTCTCGATATACGAGAGAAGCGGCAGAATGAATGCTATTAACATCAGAGAGAAGCTTAGCTTTTTTCGCATATTGGCACCTCCTTTTCACTTTGAGCCTCATGGAAGAAGCTTGGCGATAAACCAGGCTGCTGCGTAAAGCACGCCGAGGAGGACGACATCAGTCGGGCCGACGGGCAAATCGTATTGATATGCGATCCAGAAACCGAGAAACGCCGACGCGCCGCCGCACAGTGAGGCCAGCATCGTGAACTGGCGCATATTGCGTGCGAACAGGTGCGCAGCCAGCGCAGGTATCAGTAAGAATCCGAACGCGATCAGGGGCCCGACACTGAGCACTGCCATCGAGACGGTCAAGCCGATCAGTAAATAAAGCAGCACGTCCCAGAAAACCACGTTCTTTCGGAGTGTAATTGCCATTGGCCGGTCGAAGGAGATCAGGAGCAACTCCTTGTGAAACAGTCCCAGGGTTGCAAGTACGAGCGTAAGGGTTGCTGCTGTCAGAACGAGATCGAAATCGGAGATGGTGATGACCTCACCTTTTAGCATGTCGAGCCAGCCCAGCTCGCCGTAGGGGTTTTTTGACAGCACCAGGATACTCAACGAGGCTGCCACCACGTATGCAGTGCCGAGCCGGCCTTCGGGCTGGCCGCGCCCGCGCCTCTCCATAAACGCGAGCGCCAGAATGGCAAGCAGCGAAAATGTCATCGAGCCGATAAAGGCGAGCATATGCGCGCTCTCAGAAGGGTGGCCGCTCAGCTTGACTCCGAGCCACAATGGGACAGACAGAGCGATAGCAACCCCGGTCGAAGAAACCTGCGGCAGTGCAACGCCCATGAAAACCAGCCGGCGCATCACTAGAAAGACGCCGACGAGCGGGCAGGAAAAACCGATGAGCACGCTGGTATAGACCGAGTTTCGCAGCAGAAAATCGGGCGAGAGAATATGACTTAACGATGCCATCATCAGCTTATTCCTATTTCGAAAATCTCAGCCATCCGTTCGGGGGTAAGCAGTTCATCCGGAGCGCCCTGGAGCACTTTGCCGTGATGAAGCCAGAGAATTTGCCGGGCATGATGGCGAATCGCTGCAAAATCGTGAGTAACGAGCAGGACCGCGATTTGCCTTTCCATGCGGGTCCTGGAAATAAATTCCAGCACCGTATGTGTCGCCTCGGCGTCCACGCCCGCAGTGGGCTCGTCGAGCACCAGGACGTCGGGGCGCGTGGCCAGGGCGCGTGCGATAAGCACGCGTTGTTTCTGACCGCCGGAGAGTTCCGAAAACTGCTCGCGGGCAAACTCTTGAGCGCCCGCCGCGCGCAGACATTCACGCGTGAAGGCGCGTTCGGCAGACGGGATAAAGTGCCCGGGGCGCACGCGTCCATAGGTGCCCATAAGGGCGACCTCAAATCCGGTCAGCAGATAAATCGGATCGAACTGACCGGCCTGAGGCACGTAACCAAATACGAGCGGTGCGCCAGTGGATGATTGATTAGTGTCGATCCTGCCTGCCAGTGGAGAAAGCAGTCCAAGCAGCGTCTTTATCAGGGTCGATTTGCCGGAACCGTTCGCACCGAGGATTGCAGTGAAACTGTCGCGGGCAATCGAAAGCGAAATCCCGGACAGAACAGGTTGGCCGTTATAGCCAATGCTCAGGTTCTCGAGAATTATGAGCGCATCATTCATATCTCAGTCCAATGGGGTCCCGCCCGGATAAAGCACGGGCGGGATGCGTCTTTTTTCATGTGTCATTTCATCGCATGCGCGGTCTTCCGAGCTTGTTGGGCAGCCAGCAACCCACGAATGATCTCGTCCTCCATCTTGATGTAGGTTTCCGTGTTCGGTATGCCCCCCGGCATTATGGGCAGCGTTACCAGGGTCGCCCCGGTCTGTTCTGCAATCTGCCTGGGCACCTTTTCGGGAAACTGAGGCTCGCGAAGGACGATCGAAACATGCTCGGCTTTCATGGATGCGATCAACTCCTCGATGTGGCGAGGGGTTGGATCGATGCCCGGTTTAAGTTCAATGGTGCCGAAGTAAACCATACCGAAGCGCTCCGCGAAATACGTCCAATGCTCGTGATACGACACGAACTTTACGCCCTTGAGTGGTATGATCTCCTTCTTCCATTCTGCAATCTTGGCGTCGAGTTTGGCCAGGTACGCATCACGGTTGCGCGTGAGTTCCATTTGATGCTGCGGAGCAAACTCCACCAGCGCGTTGTAAATGTTCCCGATCGCCGTTTTCGCCAGGACCGGGTCGAGCATATAGTGCGGGTTGCCGTAAGGATGAACGTCACCCTGGTAGTGATCGGTCGATTTTGGTACATCTTTGGGAACGATGCCCTTCGATGCGTCCACGTACCCGGACTTGCCCAACTGGATGCGAGGGTTCTTGCTGGCTTCCAGCAACGCGGGCAGGAAGGCGTGCTCACAGTCAAACCCCACCAGGACAAGCAGGTCCGCCCTGTTCATAATCGGCACGAAGCTCGGTTTCATCGGGACCCCGTGAGTATCTTCAACACCAGTGGCCAGGCTGTGAACCTCAACCAGGTCCCCGCCGACCTCGCGCGTAAAGTCGGCCAGGTCGGTCAAAGTCGTGACGACCCTGATTTTGGCGGCAT
>Ga0187890_10000480_pt1 | contig 27984 bp, 28 predicted proteins | sample June2016WEW_21_1_FD_133005 | JGI IMG/M metagenome (GOLD analysis project Ga0187890, IMG submission 133005) | Peatland microbial communities from SPRUCE experiment site at the Marcell Experimental Forest, Minnesota, USA - June2016WEW_21_10 | ecosystem: Environmental > Terrestrial > Soil >... | reverse complement strand
GAGCCGGCGGCGAGCAAAGCGGCTGGAAGAGCGGCAAGTGCGATACTGAAAAAGCGCATTATCCTCTGTCCTGCTTGGCGGCGCGGCTTAGCCCCCGCTTAGGCTTTTCCGGCTTGAAGTCTTTCGACCATGCGCGAGTGTCCCGAGCAAGTAGGGTGGCAAAGCGAAGCGAAGCGTGCCCACGCGGTCGTGCGGCGCGGGCTTCGCGGAGCCTGTCATCGGGCCGGCCACTTCGGGCCGGACCCGTTCGCTCGGCCCACACAACGTTTGCTAATTAGAACGCTGCCGACTATCGCGGTGGCGGATGCAGAAACTGCGCCGTCACTTCAATTGATCGGCGACCTTGTTGATCCCCGCTTGCGAGCACTCGTCGTCCTTGCCGGGTGTGCCGGAGACGCCGACCGCGCCGACGATTTCGTTGCCGACTTTGATCGGCAGCCCGCCGGCGAGCGCCAGGATGTGGCTATAGTGCCGCGAACCCACCGTGTCCGGCCGGTCCTGCAGGCGCTTGACGAAATCCGCCGAAGGTTGGCTGAACGCGCGCGCCGTATAGGCCTTGCGGTCGCTGCCCTCGGGCGTGGTCAAGCCGGCGCCGTCGTCGCGCAGCATGACGAGCGGCAAGCCCTCGCGATCGACGACGGTGACCGAGATTTTGTAGCCCATGGTGCGGCATTGGGCGATCGCCGCGTTGGCGATGGTCTGTGCCAGCTCAAGCGTTATGTTCTTCTGTGTGACGATGCCTTGTGCGCCGGCCGCCGACGACAGGACGGCGATGACGGCCACACTCGCAAGACCCTTCGAGATCGGCGACATGAGGTAACCTCCCTGATAATTTCGTGGTTAGGGTAGCCACGATACCCTGGCTTGCGGCCCGCTGTCTGCGGCGGCGCCCATTGCCTGTCCCGGCCCAAGCCATTAAAGGGGTCCGATCCGTCGCAAAAAGGTCACGGCGCCATGCAACGGATTTAAGCGCGATATGCGAGGGTTTTGAGGATATTTGCCGGGGCGTCATGGCGACCGCCGCAGTTTTTCCAAGTCCGATTGCCGCTGCGGGAACGGTGCGCTTCCTCGGCGACGAGGCCGCTTATTGGCGGCTGCGCATCAAGGGCGCCGCGCTGGTGGTGGTGACGCTCGGCATCTATCGCTTCTGGCTGGCGACCGATGTGCGCCGCTTCTTGTGGTCGAACACCGAGATCTCGGGCGACACGCTGGAATATAACGGGCTCGCCACCGAGCTTCTGGTCGGCTTTCTGTTCGCCATCGCCATCCTGGTCCCGCTCTATATGGCGCTCGCCCTTGTGGCGCTGGAACTCGACATGGTGGCGCTAAAGCCGGTGCTGACCGGCTTTGCGCTCGTGGCGCTGCTCGGCGAATATGCGCTCTACCGGGCGCGGCGTTATCGGCTGACGCGCACGGTGTTCCGTGGCCTGCGCTTCGACCAGCACGGCTCGCCGTGGCGCTACGCCATCTATGCGATCGTTTGCTGGGCCATCGTCATCGTCACGCTCGGGCTCGCTTATCCGTGGACGCAGGCGTTTCTCGAGCGTTTCAAGATGCGCAATACCAGCTATGGCGACCTGCAGGGCCGGTTCGAGGGTTCGGGGCTGTCGTTGTTCCTGCGCGGCCTGCCGTTGTGGCTTCTCATCGTCGGGCCGATTGTGGTCGCGCTCGGCGTGCTCAGCGCGAAAATCGATTGGGATACGCTCAGCCGCCTGATCGACAAAGGCGACGATGCCGAGACCGGCAGGATGATCGGCCAAATGCTGGCGCCCGGCATCGGCGTCTCGGTTGCCGCGCTCGCTGCCAGCTTCTTCGCGCTGCTGCTGCTCTATCCGCTGTTCCAGGCGGTAAAACTGCGCTGGTGGATTTCCGGGCTGCGCTTCGGCGATATCGCCGTCACGTCGCGGTTGCGCGTCGGCCAAGTGTACCGGGTCTATTTGCGTCTCATTCTTTATCTCTTTCTGCTTGGCTTGCTGGCGGGGATGATGGGCGGGATGACCGTTTTCGCCGTCGTCGGCATCGTCCGCCTGGCCCACAACGCCACCCTGACCCAGGTGGCTGCCGGCGTGATCTCGGTCCTGCTTTACGTCGTCATGATGCTCGGCTCCTCGACCATCTATCAGGTGATCGTGGCGGCGGGGTTGTGGCGGCTCGGCGCGGAAACCGCCGCGCTGAGCGGCGAAGCGGCGCTCGACGGCGTGCGCGCCACCGGCTCGGCCAGCTCGGCGCTCGGCGAAGGCCTGGTCGATGCGCTCGGCGTCGGCGGCATCTAGCGATGACGCTCGCCACGGACAGTTCCGCAGCCGAGATCGCGCCGCCGCGCGGCGCCGCAATCTATTTCGACGGCACCTGCAGCGCGCGCAACGACGTCGAGGTCGAAGCCGGCACGGCGGGCTTGCATATCTTCGGCGCCGACCGGCGCCTGCTCGACGAATGGCTTTATGCCGAGCTGCGCCGGCAGGCGTCGCCCGACGGTGTGTTGCGGCTCGGCCGCAGCGGCGAGACCTTGCTGGCGCGCCTCGAAGTCCGCGATCCCGCGTTCGCCGCAGCGATCGAGGACCGTGCCGTCACGCTCGACCGCGGCGGCGCCGCCGAGCGCAGGCTGCGCCGCAAGGTCGTTATCTTGAGCCTCGCCGCCGTGGTGTCGCTGATGGTCACCGCAATCATCGGCGTGCCGGTGATCGCCACCCGACTGACGCCGCTGGTCCCGATCTCGGTCGAACAAAAACTCGGCAGCGCAGTCGAAAAGCAGATCCGCTCTACCCTCGACAGCAAAAATCTCGGCGCTGCCTTCAGCTGCGGCAGCGGCGCCAGCGGCGCGGCGGGACAGGCCGCGCTCGACAAACTGGTCGGCAAGCTCAAGGCGGCCGCAGCGTTGCCTTACCCGTTGCGGGTGGAGGTGGTGCGGCGGACGGAATTCAACGCCTTTGCGCTGCCCGGCGGCCACATCTACGCGTTCCAAGGGCTGATCGACCGCGCCGAGTCGCCGGACGAGGTTGCCGGCGTGCTGGCCCACGAGATGGGTCATGTCGCGCACCGCGACGGCACGCGCACTGTGTTGCAGGCCGCCGGGCTGTCGTTCCTGTTCGGCATGATGCTCGGCGATTTCGTCGGCGGCGGCGCGGTGGTGATCGCCGCCAAGACCGTGCTGCGCTCGTCCTATTCGCGCCGGGTCGAGGCGGCGGCGGACGCCTACAGCGTCGCCGTGATGCGCCGGGCTGGCGGCGATCCGCGCGCGCTCGCCACCATCCTGGCCCGCGTCACGGCCAACAAGGACGAAGGCATCAAAATCTTCGAAGACCATCCGGACACCAAGGATCGCGTCGCCGCGATCAACGCCATGGCGCCGGCCGGCGCCACAGTGCCGCTGCTCGGCGCCGCGGATTGGGCGGCGCTCAAGCAGATTTGCGCGCCGTCGCCGGCCGCCGCGACGGCTCCGCCGGGGACGGCTACAACGATTGGAACAACCGCGGTCAGCGGAACGACAAGCGGCAAAGCTTCGGCGAGCGAGCCAGAGCCGGCCGGCGGGACGAATGCGGGCGGCGGCCAAAAATGAAAGCAAAGCGTGATGGTGCGACGCCGAACCATTGAAGAGCCGCCGTCACGGCTCGCCGTCTGGGCGCGCCGCGTGGCGCTGTTCTCGCTGGCGGCGACCCTGATCGCCGTCATCATCGTGCGTTCCGGCGCGCTCGAAATCGTGCCGGCTTTATCGACGCTTGCCGGTGCGCTGCTGCTCGCGGTGGTCGCGATCCTGCTCGCCATCGGCGCCGCGATCGTCATCTGGTTCGAAGGCGTCGGCGGCGCCAAGGAAGCGGCCACCGCCTTTCTCATCGGCCTGGCGCTGATCGCCTATCCGCTTTACCTCGGCGTCAAAGGCTATCGGCTGCCGGCGATCTACGACATCACCACCGACCCGATCGATCCGCCGCGGTTCGACGCTATCGCGCGGTTGCGGCCGCGCGACGCCAATCCGATCACCTATGAAGGTCTCTATGCCGCCGAGCTGCAGCACGCCGCCTATTCCGACATCGAGCCCGACCTCACCGACTCGACGCCGCAGGAAGCCTACGACGCGGCGATGAAGGTCATCATCAAGCGCAGATGGCGCATCGTCGACGCGAGGCCGCCGGAAGGCAGCGCGGTGCGTCCGGTCGATACGCGCGCGCCGCCGGGTCCGGCGCCGCGCGACGGTTTCATCGAGGCGATCGCGCGCACGCCGATCCTCGGCTTCCGCGACGACGTCGTGGTGCGGGTGCGGCCGACCAGCGACGGCACGCGCATCGACGTGCGCTCGGCGTCGCGCTACGGCCGCCACGATCTCGGCACCAACGCGACGCGGGTGCGCAACCTGATCAATGACATCGACGACGTACTGGCGTTGCCGCAGAAGCCTGCGCCGGCGCCGGTGCCGGCAAAACCTCAAGCACCGGCCAAGCCGTCGGCCAGGCGATAGATGCCGCTGATCGAGGCCGGCCCGTCGGTCACGACGGCGCCGCGCGCGACCAGTTCCTCCATATGCGCCAGCACGGAGAGCCCGGCGGCGCCGGTCAGGCGCGGATCGAGGCCGATATAAACCGCCTTCACAATCGTCGGAATGTCGGCTGCGCCCTTGCCGAGCCGGTGCAGGATCGAGGCTTCGCGGCCGTGCCGGTGCGCGATCAAGTGCTGGACGTAACGGGGCGCATTGCGGATCGGGTTGCCGTGGCCGGGCAGATACACGGGCTCGCTGCGTTTTGCGAGCTTGTGCAGCGAGGCCATGTAATCGCTCATGGCGCCGTCGGGCGGCGCCACGATGGTGGTCGACCAGCCCATGACGTGATCGCCGGAGAAAATCAGATCGGATTCTTTGAACGCGAACGCCATGTGGTTGGCGGTGTGTCCCGGCGTGGTCAGCGCTTGCAGCGTCCAGCCGTCGCCGCTCACCACTTCACCATCTGGCAGCGCAACGTCGGGGCGAAAATCCATGTCGGCGGAGGCATCGAGGCGGCGCGTCTCGCCGATATGCAGGGGGCGAGCGAGTCGGTGCGGACCTTCGGCGAAAACTTTGGCGCCGGTCGCGGCCTTGACCTTGGGCACTGCTGGTGAGTGATCGCGATGGGTGTGGGTGACAAAGATGTGCGTCACCGTCTCGCCACGCACCGCGTTGAGCAGCGCCGCGACATGGGTGTCGTCGTCCGGGCCGGGATCGAGGATCGCCACCTTGCCGCGGCCGATGACGTAGCTGACCGTGCCCTTGAACGTGAACGGACTGGGATTGTTGGCCGCCACCGCACGCACCAGCGGCGCGACCTCTTTCACGGTGTCGGGTTCGAGATCGAAAGACTTGTCGAACGGGACGTCGTCGGCCATGCGCGCACCTTGCTCAAACGGGCGGCAATGATGTGCACCGCGCGGGCGAGGCGCGCAAGCAAGGGTATGACGGACTGGGCGGGCTAGGGGGTCCAAAAAATAATGGAGCCCCCGGTGCCGGGATCTCCGGGGGCTCCTGCAACCTCATTCAACACGACGAGTGAGACCGAGATCGCAGCCTATCGTTATGCAAACCGCGGGCCAAGTTCCGGACGCGGCGGAATCGCACGGATTTGGTTTCGGTTTACCGTTCCAGGGCTTGGCGTGGTCGCACCGCGGGCGGCGGCTGATTATTTTGCAGGCAGTCACCGTCAAAACGGCGTCCGGCTGCGCATCGCCGCGGCCAAGGTGCCCTCGTCGAGATAGTCGAGCTCGCCGCCGACCGGCACGCCGTGGGCGAGCCGCGTCACCTTCACCTCGGCATCGTGCAGCAGGTCGGTGATGTAATGGGCGGTGCTCTGGCCGTCCACGGTGGCGTTGAGCGCCAGGATGATCTCCTTGACGGCCGGGTCGTGCGCCCGCTTGATCAGCGCGTCGATGGTCAGATCGTCCGGCCCGACGCCGTCGAGCGGCGACAGCGTGCCGCCGAGCACGTGGTAGCGCGCATTGATGGCGCGGGCGCGTTCCAGCGCCCACAGATCGGCGACGTCGGCCACCACGACGATCGCCGACGGCTCGCGCCGCGCATCGGTGCACACCGCGCACGGATTTTGCGTATCGATATTGCCGCACACCCGGCAGATCTCGATCTTCTCCATCGCCGATTGCAAAGCCGAGGCCAGCGGCGCCATCAGCAATTCGCGCTTCTTGATCAGGAATAAAGCCGCACGCCGCGCCGAGCGCGGCCCAAGCCCCGGCAGCCGCGCCAACAGCTGGATCAGTCGTTCGATCTCGGGACCGGCGGCGATGCTCGGCATCGCCAGATTCCTATTCTTCTCCCTCTCCCCAGAGGGGAGAGGGAGGGGTGAGGGGGTACGGCCTCTCGGTCAGAGCCCCCTCACCCCAACCCTCTCCCCTCTGGGGAGAGGGAGCGCGCATGAGCGATCCGGTCATTATCAAAACAGTTTCAATCCCGGCGGCAGCGGCAGGCCGCCGGTCATGGCCTGCATCTTGTCCTGCAGCAGAATTTCGAGCTTGCGGCGGGCGTCGGCGTGCGCCGCCACCATCAAATCTTCGACGATTTCCTTCTGGTCGGGCTTGAGCAGCGTCTCGTCGACATGGACGCCGCGCAGGTCGCCCTTGCCGGAAATTTTCACGGTCAGCATGCCACCGCCGGCCGTGCCCTCGACCTCCATGCGGTCGAGCTCGGCCTGCATGGTTTCCATTTTCGATTTCAGTTCGGCGGCCTGTTTCATCAGGCCGAGAAAATCAGGCATCAAGGTCGCTCTCGTTATCTGGCGCGTCAGGAATGTCATCGGCCGCGGGCGCGCCGGCCGGCGGGCGCACCTCGACGATTTCGGCGCCGGGGAAGCGCGTCAGCACCGCCTGCACCAGCGGATCGCTGCGCGCGTCGCTCTTGAGTTGCGTCTTGCGCTCCTCGGCCTGACTGCGCAACGACGGCGCGCCCGGCTCGGCGGAGACTACGACCATCCAGCGCCGGCCGGTCCAATCATGGAGCTTCTTCGACAGGTTGCCGACCAGCATCTTCGCCGCGCTTGGTTCGAGGGCGATCTCGAGCTGGCCGTCCTCGAAACGCACCAGCCGCACGTCCCGTTCCAGCGCGCTCTTCAACGAGACGTCGCGTTTCTCGGCGGCTAGCGCGATCAAATCCTCGAAGCGGTTGAGCGCACGCGCCGGCGCATTCTCCTCGGCGCCGCGGGCGACCGGTTCCTGCAACGGCGCCGTCGATGCCAATGGGCCACGCGTGCCGCCGCCGCGCGGCATTTCCGAACGCGCCGGCATGTCCGCGCGCGATGCTGGCGCGGACGGTGTGGCACCCGAACCGTTGCCGAGCGCGCCGTCGCCGAGCGAGCGGATGACTTCGTCGGGCGTCGGCAGGTCGGGGGCGTAGGCGATACGGACCAAAACCATCTCGGCGGCGGCGATCGGCCGGCCGGCGGCCTCGACCTCGGCGATGCCCTTGAGCAGCATCTGCCAGGTGCGTGCCAGAACGCGCGTGGACAATTTCGCCGCAAAGGCGCGGCCGCGCGTGCGCTCGGCTTCGGTGAGCGACACGTCGTCGGCCACCGCCGGCACGACTTTCACCCGGGTGACGAAATGCGTGAACTCGGCAAGATCGCCGAGCACCATGGCGGGATCGGCGCCGGTATCGTACTGGTCGCGCAATTCCTGCAAGGCGCGGGAAATATCGGCGCGCATCAGCGCCTCGAACAGGTCGATGACTCTGGTGCGATCGGCAAGCCCGAGCATCTGCCGCACGTCCTCGGCGCGCACCGGGCCGGCGGCATGTGCAATCGCCTGATCGAACAGGGAGAGCGAGTCGCGCACGGAACCTTCCGCGGCGCGTGCGATCAGCGCCAGCGCCTCGGGCTCGGCGGTGATGGTCTCCTTGGCTGCGATGCCCTGCAGATGCTGTACCAACAGCGCCGCGTCGACCCGGCGCAGGTCAAAACGCTGGCAGCGCGACAGCACCGTGATCGGCACTTTCCGGATTTCGGTGGTGGCGAAGATGAACTTGGCGTGGGCCGGCGGCTCTTCCAGCGTCTTGAGCAGCGCGTTGAAGGCGGCGCCCGACAGCATGTGCACTTCGTCGAGGATATAGACCTTGTAGCGCGCCGAGACCGGCGCGTAGCGCACCGCGTCGTTGATCGCGCGCACGTCGTCGACGCCGTTATGGGAGGCGGCGTCCATCTCGATGACGTCGAGATGGCGCGAGTCCATGATCGCCTGACAGTGCACGCCGAGCACCGGCATCTTGATGGTCGGGCCGGTGATGGAGCCGTCGGGCAGCTCGTAATTGAGCGCGCGCGCCAAAATGCGCGCCGTCGTGGTCTTGCCGACGCCGCGCACGCCGGTGAGGATCCAGGCCTGCGGGATGCGGCCAGCCTCGAACGCGTTCGACACAGTGCGCACCATGGCGTCCTGGCCGATCAGGTCGTCAAAAGTCGAGGGCCGGTATTTGCGCGCCAGCACGCGGTAGGAACCAGGCTTTTCGTTTGCGGCGTCGCTCATCGTTCTTCAAAACTCCGCCGCCCGCGTGCGGGATAGCGAATGGTGCCGGTTCAAGATTCGCGCGATGCGAAAATAAGGGGTGGGAGGCTGACGAGCGACCCGAACCGCGCTCGTTAGGGCTGCTTCCTTCCGGACCTGACCCGGTTGGCGAGTGGCTCGTCCACCGCCAACCTCCCGGGGACTATATTGGCCGGGGAGGGGGAGAAAGCAAGTCAAAGCGGCCGCCGTCATGTTAGCCGTGACGGGCTCGATTGGAGAGGTGGAAATGTCCGAAACCGGCTGGTCGCTGCACCCGCAACTTGCCGCCGACACGGTGCCGGTCTGCGACCTTGCTTTGTCGCGGCTCCTGGCGATGAACGACGCCAATTTCCCGTGGCTCATCCTGGTGCCGCGGCGCGCAGGCGTCAGCGAGATCATCGATCTCGGCGCCGAGCAAGCGACGTTGATGGATGAGCTGGCGCTGGTGTCGCGGGCGCTCAAGGACGAGACACGCTGCGACAAGCTCAACGTGGCCGCGATCGGCAACGTGGTGCCGCAGCTGCATGTCCACGTCGTGGCGCGGCGCAAGGAAGACGCGGCATGGCCGAAGCCGGTCTGGGGTGCGGTGCCGCGGCGCGATTACGAGGCGGCTGCTATGGAACGCTTCGTCGCCGCGATCCGCAGCCGAGTTGCTTCGTCACTGTAGCTCCCGTCCGACGTCATATTCGTAGAGCCAGCCGACCTTGAACGCGGTGTTGTCCTCGCCGCCGAAGCGCTCGCGCAGCTTGAAGGTCAGGTCGCGCTTCAGCCGTGCCCAGGGCGAGGCGAGATGGTTTTCCTTGGCACGGGCGCGGGCGCCGAGCACGGCGGCCTTGGTGCGCGGCACTCTTGCCCGCTCGTAGTTCAACAGCGCAGCGCCGAGATCGTCGCCGTCGCGCGCGATTTCGGCAGCGAGCACGCAGGCATCTTCCAGCGCCATGCCGGCGCCGGTGCCGAGATAAGGCAGCATGGCATGCGCGGAATCGCCGAGCAGCGTGGCGCGGCCGACGCTCCATCGTTCCAATGGGTCGCGGTCGTACAGCGCCCATTTGTACCAGCGCTCGCTGCACGGATAGAGCTTGGTCAGCGCCGGATTCCATGCCGCATAGGTCGTCATCACTTCGGACACGTCGCATTGCCGGGTCCAGGATTCCTCGGTCCAGGCGTCGCTGTCGATATGGGCGACGATGTTGAGAAGCTCGCCGCGGCGCACCGGGTAATGCACCACATGGCCGTGCGGGCCCATCCACATGGCGCCGTTCTTGGTGTCGATGTCGGCGGGCACGGCCTCGACCGGCACCATGCCGCGCCAGCAGATGCAGCCGGTGAAGCGCGGCTTATCGGCGCCGAACAGGCTTTCGCGCACCGCCGAATGAATGCCGTCGGCGCCGACGATGACATCGGCTTCGATGGCGCTGCCGTCGGCAAAGCGCGCCGTGGCGGAACGCTCGCCGCCCTCGACGCCGACGCAGCGGGCGCCGAAGCGGAGCTGCGTCGTCTTCAACGCAGCGCCCAAAACCTCGAGCAGGTCGGCGCGGTGCACCGATAAATTAGGTGCGCCGAATTTTTGCCGGAAATCGCCGCGCTTGGTACGCGAAATGTAACGGCCGCTTTTCCAGCTGCGGATGTTGAGAAAATCGGTTTCCGCCGCGATTGCTTGAGCCTCTTGTTCGAGGCCGAGCGCGCGCAACGCCTTGACCGCGTTGGGCGTGAGATTGAGCCCGGCGCCGATCTCGCTCAGCGCGCCCGATTGCTCGTGCACCACCACCTCGGCGCCGCGCCGCTCCAGCGCCAGCGCCGCGGCGAGTCCGCCGATGCCGCCGCCGATGATGGCGATGCGTGGTGGGCGCGGCATGCTTTCTTCCTTGCGATCGATGGTGTGGCGCTCAACGCATTCTATGCAAGCGGACGCGTCGCGGGAACTTTTTGCGTCGGGAGAGATTACATTGCCGCGGCGAATTGTTAGTCTGCCTGCGAAACTGCCAACAGAAGAGGGATCGCCATGCTACGCCCGATTGTCATTGCCGCGATGTTCGCAGTCGCGGTGCCAGCCTTGGCCGTGGCCCAGGGCACGGCACCGCAGGAGCATCGTCCGGCCGCCGGTCCGCCAGCCCGCGGCGCTCCGCATCTTGCCCCGGGGCCGCGTCCAGGCGGCCCGCCTCCCGGCGCCAGGACGGTAGGACCGCCGCACGGGCCGATTGCAGGCCCGCCTGGCGGCGCGATTCATGGCGGCCCGCCCGGCGGTGCCATGCATGTCGGCGGCCCGGCGGGGCCCGGTGGCCAATTCACGTTCCACGGCCATCCGTTCAATCGGGTCCATCTCGCGCCGTTCGCTTATCCGCCCGGCTATGCCTATCAGCGTTGGGCCGTCGGTGGGGTGCTGCCGCCGCTGTTCCTGACGCCGGCTTATTACTACACCGATTGGGCCACGCTCGGATTTGACGCGCCGCCGCCAGGCACCCAATGGGTGCGCTACGGACCGGACCTGCTGCTGGTCGATGTCAACACCGGCCAGGTTCTCGATGTGGTCTACGGCGCGTTCTACGAGTAGCTCGTCTGGAGCGCGGCCGGCGCCGTGTCACCTTTATGTTGACATTGGTCTCCGATTATGAGACAAGAGCGCATCCCGCTCACCAAGGGACGCCTTCCGGAGGCAAGCCGTGAGGTGGAGCGGGCGCGGTGCCCGCGGGCGGATTTGCAGTCCGCTCCCGGGCGGCTTGGGTATCAGTCTCCCGGCAATATAACCGGGATGGGAGGTGCATCCCTGGACTGGGACAGGCGAAGGCGGGTAACGCCCGTTCAGACCAAGTCCCAGGAAGCCTGGCCTGAAGCCGAGCCTTCGGGATGAGATACTCCCTTAGGTGAGAGCCGCGGTGGAACGCCGACAGGCGTGCGCGCTCCGCTGAGCGCGCGCCGTATCCGATGATGCGGCGGTTGGTTCTGCGTCTGCCGGCGTTCCGCCTCCCCTTTCTTTTGAAGGGAAGAGAAAAAGCAAAGGGTAAGGCGAATAGCGGAGGTGATTTTCTCCGATTCGCGCTTCGCCCGGCATCAAGCTCAGACGCCCGCGCGTCGAGAGAACGATCCTACGTGTCGGCACCGCCAAGCGGCGCCGTGTGGAATTTTCGCCGCCGCTTGACGTTGCTCACTGCCGCGGCTTCAATCCGCCGCAAAGAGCGGCGACCAGGAGATAACCATGACCTTCCGCATCGCCATTGTGCAGCCGATTTCGCACCGTCCCGGCGAGGACGAGCGCAACGTCGCCGACGCCGTGAGCGCGATCGAGCACGCCGCCCATGAGGGCGCCGATTTCGTCTGCTTTCCGGAAACCTATCCCGGCCCGTGGCGCATGCCGGCGACTTTCGACCCGACTGCGGCAATGGCGGAGGCGGCGGCGACCCATGGCTTGCACGTGGTGTTCGGCACCATCGAGCCGATCGATCGCAAGGCGGCGACCGCCTACAATCTCATCGTCATGGCCTATCCCGACGGCCGTGCACCGGCGCGCTACCGCCGCACCCATCCGAACGGGCCGTGGATCTATACCGGCGGCAAGGATTGGGAGTTCCAATACACGCCGGGCAACGATTTCCCGGTGTTCGACACCGCCCACGGCAAGGTCGGGCTCGCCATGTGCAGCGAGGTCTATATGCCGGAAGTGTCGCGAGCGCTGGCGCTGCGCGGCGCCGAACTAATCTTCATGCCGGCGGGCACGGACAAGAACCGGTTGTGGGCGACGTGGCGGACCTTGATCTGGGCGCGCGCCATCGAGAATCTGTCCATCGTGGTGACGACGCAAAATCTGTTCGATCACGGCCAACGCGGCCTTGCCATGGTGGCGACGCCGGAGGAGATCGTGTTCGAGAGCACGGTCGCCGGCATGAGCCTGGTTGATGTCAGCCTCGATCGCGTGCGCCAGCTGCGCGCCGGCCGCGACGAGGTCGGTTCGTCGGCCGGCTGCGGCGCCAAACAAGGCGTGCTCGGCCCGCAATGGCAGCGGCCGGAGCTTTACGACGCGATCTATCCGCGGCCGTTGCGCGAAGCGGCTGAGTGATTGACCGATCCCCGCATCGTGCCCGAACACCCCGAACTCGGCCCGCGACCGCACCTCGGCTATACGGCGAGCGCCATCGATCGCGCCGCCGACCGCCGCGATGACGACGCGGCGCTGGCGAAATTCCTGCAAGACGATCGCGCCGGCGGCTACGTCATCGGCGGCGAGCTCGTGGTGATGAAAGCGCGCGGCGACGCCATCGATCCGCTGTTTTCGCCGGCCGAGGCGGCTGCGTTCGGCGGCGCGCGCGAAACCATCTTTCTCGGCCTCTTGGGAGAGGCGCCGCGCTTCGGCTTCGGCCTCGATCCGGCCGCGATCGAACCGCTCAAGGCGCGCAACGATCTGAAAGTCACCGACCTGCGCACCATCGCGGTGCAGGGCCTGGTCGATGCCGCGCATCTGCCGCCGCTCGCCGAAGCCAAGGCGCTGATCGGCTGGCATGCGCGCCACCGTTTCTGCCCCAATTGCGGCACGCCGACGCGCGTGGTGCAAGGCGGCTGGCGCCGCGATTGTCCGTCGTGCAAGGCGGAGCATTTCCCGCGCACCGATCCGGTCGTCATCATGCTGGCAATCTCGGGCGAGCGCTGCGTGCTCGGCCGTTCGCCGCGCTTTGCGCCGACCATGTGGTCGGCGCTGGCCGGCTTCGCCGAGCCCGGCGAAACAATCGAGGAAGCGGTCCGCCGCGAGGTGCTCGAAGAAGCCGGCATCCGCTGCGGCAAGGTCAAGTACGCCATGTCGCAACCGTGGCCGTTTCCGAGCTCGTTGATGATCGGCTGCCATGCGCAGGCGCTGTCGGACAACATCGTCATCGACCGCAGCGAGATCGAGGACGCGCGATGGTTTGCTCGCGAAGAATTGGCGCTGATGCTCGGCCGCCGCCATCCCGACGGCTTGACCACGCCGCCGCCGGTCGCCATCGCCCATCATCTTATTCGCAGCTTTGTCGAGGACGGCTGTCATGTCCTCGATTGATTGACATGTCCTCGAGCGCCGCGCCGCGCATTCTCTGCACCGGCATCATCGTGCTCGACGAGGTGTTCCGCGTCGAGCAATTCCCGCAGCCCGACGGCAAGGTGCAGGCCACGGGATTTTTTGTCGTCAACGGCGGCTGTGCGGCCAATGCGGCGGTGGCGATCGCCCGGCTTGGCGGCCGCGCCGCGCTCGCCGGGCCGCTCGGCGGACCCGCGGGCGAGGACGCCAACGGCGATCGCGTGCTGGCTGCGCTCAAACGCGAAAAAGTCGATTGCGCGTTCTGCCAGCGCGTCGACGGAATGGCGACGGCGCTTTCGGCGATCTTCATGGATGCGCGCGGCGATCGCACCATCGTGACTTATCGCGACGAGCGCATCGCCACGACGACACCGGCCGATCCGGACAAAATCATTGCGTCCGCGGATGCGGTATTGGCCGACAATCGCTATCCGGCTTTCGTCGAACCGATCTGCGCGGCGGCGCGGCGGCGCAACCTGCCGGTGATCCTCGACGGCGATCGGCCGACCGGCGAGGACGATCCGCTGTTTCGCATCGCGACCCACGTGATCTTTTCCTCGGAATGCTTGCGCGCCACTACCGGCGCCGCCGATCTCGCCGCCGGGCTCGAGCGCATCGCGCGCAAGACCGCCGCCTTCATCGCGGTGAGCAACGGGCCGAACGACATTTTGTTTCGCGAAGGTCGCAAGCTTTGCCAATTGCCGGTGTTCGCCATCGACGCGGTCGATACGCTCGGCGCCGGCGACGCGTTCCACGGCGGCTTCGCGCTGGCCTTGGCGGAAGGCCGCAGCGAGGTCGAGGCCATGCGCTTTGGCGCCGCGGTCGCCGGCATCAAGTGCAGCCGAATCGGTGGCTCGGCCGGGTCGCCGACCCGAGCGGAAGTCGAGGCATTTCTGGCTGGGCGCGGAGCCATTACCGCCACTTGATTTAGAATAATCTTCTATCTATAGACATCTATCCTTGCTCATTTGGAAGATTATTTGCCTTTATGGATGCCATTGACCGGAAAATCCTTGCGGTTCTGCAGGAGAATGCCGCGCTGTCGGTGGCCGAGATCGGCTCCCGGGTCGGCCTGTCGTCGACGCCATGCTGGAAGCGCATCCAGCGGCTGGAGGCAGACGGCGTCATCCAGAAGCGTGTCGCGCTGGTCGATCAGGACCGCATCGGGCTCGGCGTCACCATCTTCGTCTCGATCGAGACCGGCGACCATTCGCAGGAATGGCTCGACCGCTTCGCGCAGACGGTCGGCGCCATGCCCGAGGTCATGGAATTCTACCGCATGGCCGGCGACGTCGATTACATGTTGCGCGTCGTGGTGCCGGACATCGCCGGTTACGATGCGTTCTACAAAAAACTGATCGCCGCGGTGCCGCTAAAAAACGTCACCTCGCGCTTCGCCATGGAAAAGATCAAGTCGACGACGGCGCTGCCGATACCGGAGGTCAGATGACAGACGACAGACGACAGATAAGATAGTTATTTATCTTCTGTCGTCTGTCGTCCGTCATTCGTCATCACGAGTCATTACGCGCCACCGAATTCGACTGGCGCGGCCGCATGAAGACTTGATCGCTGAGCGTCAGCGTGCCGGTGACGACATAGCCGTAGGACGGATTGTAGCTGTACTGCGCCTCGCCGAGCAGCAGATAGGTGTTTGCCACCGCCAGATTCACCGGAACATTGACGACAGTGCCGACCGTGCGCGCGGTACCGTTGAGCGTATCGCTCCAGACCACGGTCGCCTGGCCGTTGCCGTCGATGGCAAGCTCCGACACCACCGATTTGAGCTGGGCCGCGGCGTAAGGCGCGATGATGTCGGACGAAGCGTTGAGGATATTGGTCATGTCGGCGTTGGTGATGGCGGTGAACTGGCTCGGCAGGTCGGCGAGCGCGCGCGCGGTCAAGGTGACCTTGCGCTGGGTGGCGACGGCCGTCGTGATCTCGACGCAGCCGAGATAGAGCGTCATCATCATCGGCAGCAGCATGGCGAATTCGACGGCGGCAAGCCCGCTGCGCGCCTTGGCGAAGTGCATGAGACCGCGAGATGTGGGACGAGCGAGAGCGATCATGACGCCTCTCCTCAGGATGATGCGTAGGGTTCGTTTTTGAACACCGCGGTGGCGGCCAAAAGATTGTAGCCGCCGTTCAAGGTGCTGAGGTTGAAGCCCATCAGGTCGACATAGACCGGATACTTGTAATAGAGCCGCACCACCACGATGTCGCCCGGACCGCCGGGATTGTAGCCGAGGCTCGAAGTGTTCAAGACGCCGTTGCTCACCGGCATGCCGAGGCCCACCGCGGCGAACGACGAATAGGTCTCGACGTCGACGTAGACGCCGTTCTGGCAATTGAACAGGCCGGTAATGACGTCGCAGACTTGGGACTTGAATTGCGCTGCGGTCCAGCCTTGGGTCTGCGCCTGGCCGGTCAGGATCAGTCGCGCCGCCGTGGCGGTCGCGGTCTCCAGCGACTGGCCGGCGAAGAACAGGATTGCGGTTTGCAGGATCGCGAAGATCAAGGCGACGAACGGCGCCGCGAGAAGACCGAACTCGACGGTGGTCGATGCCTTGCGTTGCGAAACGAAACGGCGCGGCAGCGGCGACCTCAGCAGCCGGACTGCCCGCGCTGAAATTTTTGGTTTCAGCTGCTCGCACATGTCACCCTCACCAGTGCGGCCCGCGCATGGCGCGCGCCCACGGTGTAAGCATTACCCGGTAGCTATTGGCGATAAGTTGCAGCGAATGCCGCTAAGCGGCGACCGGCTTTAAGACCTCGTCAACCTTAGGCCTGCGCGGTCAGTGCGGTGAGCCGGCTCCGGCGGCCAAGGACTGGGCGTTGCGGGCCGACATGCCGGCGAGCGTGTCGGTGAAGAATTGCGTGTCGTCGCCGAGCGTGATCCGCGCCGCGCATTCCGGCGTGCAGCTATAGGTCGAGCGCTTAATGCCGCGATAGACCACGACGATCTTGTCGCTCGGCCCCTGGACTTCGACGGTGTGTTCGGTCAGCACCGCGCCGCTCTTGTCCATGATAAGGAAGTTGGTGGCGCCGTAGGACTTGCCGGTGATAACGGCAAGCCCGCCGGGCTGGACCGAAAGGTCGGCGATCAGCGGGTTGCCGACCACCACGGTGGTCGCCCGGTCGGGGAGCTTGATGACCCTGGCCTCGTCGAGATGAACGACAATCGTGTCGTCGGCGCGGACCGCGGCAGCGCCCGCGGCAAGGAAGAAAGCCATCGCCAGCCAGCATAGCGGTCTGAGCGCCGCGAGGCCGCGCAAGCACAACGCCGTCATCGATACTCTCCGAAACGCGACGCGGATTCGACGACTAAAGAACCCGTACTGTGACCGATCCACTTGACTGCAAAATAGTGAATGAAGTGCAAATCGGCCGGCGCGGACAGCCGTGGCTGCGCGGTGGCGCGCGCTTAGCGCCTGCCGCGAAATCCGCAATTGGGCTGCCGCCGCGTCACTGCGTGAACGGATGGGCGAGCTGGGCCGGAAACGTCTTGGGAAATTCGCGCTCGGCGATGCCGTAATGATCGGGCAGTTCGCCGGCCGGCATATAGAAGGTGCCGAACATGACATCGAGCACCGGGAAGGTCGCGGCGAAATTCCGCTCGCCGCCGCGCTCCGCCGCGGTGTGGTGCCAGCGGTGAAACACCGGGCCGGCGAGGACGTATTTGAACGGTCCCAGCTTCCAGTCGAGATTGGCGTGCACGAAGGCGGAATGGGCGATGGTCAAAGGCCCGAGCACCAGGAAGACGTTGGGCGAGATGCCGGCAAGCAGCAAGGCGACATCGGCGAACACGCTGCCGAGGAACAGGTTGACCGGATGGAAGCGCGCCGCCGAGATCCATTCCAGCTCCTCGGAGGAGTGATGCACGGCGTGGTACTTCCACATCCGCTCGCGGTGGAACCAGCGGTGCGTCCAATACAGAATGAAGTCTTCGCCGACCAGGAAAAGCACCATCTGCGCGGCGATCGGCAGCGCGGCGAGCGGCCCGTGGCCGTTGTCGTAGAAGGCGATCAGGCCGTCGGCCGTGGTGATGCCGAACAACAGCGCGGCGCCGACGATGAGCATGCCGATGCGCAGGTAACGGGCGATCAGCGGGATGAAGAACCAATAGCAAAGGTCGGTGCCGATATCGGGCTTCCGCCACCACGGCCGGCCGGGATTGCAGGCCCAGAACGAGGTCAGCACCGTGAACACGGCGGCCAGCGCCAGCGAGATCGGCACGTTCTTGGTAAACGTTTCGCCAACGCTGTTGAAGAACGCGAGCAGTTCGAGGCCCATGCTGTCAGCGCCCGGTGCGCCGTCTGGCGGCAGAAACATATATCGACCCCTGCGTGAGGCTCGCGCGGCGCAGCGGCGCGGCGGCGCTCCAACTGATATCGGCGCGGCCATTAATACGGCGTGAAAGATAGCTGCCGCGGAACCGCGATACGCGCATGGCGGCGATGTCAAACGGCGATTTGATGCAAACTGTGCGTCGCCGGCTTACCTGATCGAAACTGTTGTTTGCTATTCATTTTCTTGCGACGGCGGCGTTGCGGAACCTGTCGCGCCATGCCGCGTCGATGCAGGAGCTACGCGCTCGCTGCGCATCGCTGTCGCCATTCGCCCGACCGCAATACGTTATTAACTACAAAGCGGAACAGGCGATACATTGCGAGTTTCTGCGAACGGTTTAACCCCATTGAAATTTTCGGTTGTTAGCGTCGCCGACGATCCAAACGGCCGGAAAAAACGGCCGCTGGGTCACGCTCAGACAGCCACGTGTGGACCTTAAGGAGCCAACTCATGAAGACCCTTTTTGCGCGTTTTGTGAAGGACGAGTCGGGCGCCACGGCCATTGAATACGGTCTCATCGCCGCCGGCATCTCGGTCGCGATCATCGCCGTCGTCCAGGGCCTCGGCACCAACCTGAAGAACACCTTCTCCAGCGTTTCGACCGCCCTCAAGTAAGCGTCGTCTTTACTTCGTTACGAGAGGGCTCCGGTCGCGTGCCGGAGCCTTTTCGCTTTTCTGGCGCTGCCTCCGCTAACCGGCCTTAAACCCGTGATCGGGTATTTGGACGTCATGTTGACCGAAGTAATCCGATTGACGCTGTTCCCGGCCATGATGGCCTTTGCCGCGTCCAGCGATCTTTTCACCATGACCATCGCCAACCGGGTGTCGCTGATCCTGGTCGGTGGCTTCGTGCTGCTCGCCTTGCTCACCGGGATGAGCGTCCACGACATGCTGATTCATGTCGGCGTCGCCGCGGCGGTGCTGGTGGCCGCCTTTTTGTGCTTCACCCGCGGTTGGATCGGCGGCGGCGATGCCAAGCTTGCCGCCACCACGGTGCTGTGGCTGGGCGTCGGCCATCTCGCCGATTATCTGATCTATGCTTCGCTGCTTGGCGGCGCGCTGACGCTGCTATTGATCCAGTATCGCGCCTTGCCGATGCCGCAAATCCTGCTCGGCCGGGAATGGGCCGAGCGGCTGCACCGACCCGATTGCGGCGTGCCCTACGGTATCGCGCTGGCGGTCGCGGCGCTTGTGGTCTATCCGCAGACCGAGTGGATGACGGCGCTCGGCCTGTAAGCTTGCGGCGCCCGCACGGGCCGAAGCAACGCAAGATTAACGCGATTTGGATACGCCTCATTAACCATGCCTTGACGATTAGCTGGTCAAATCCAGCGATGACGGCGCTTCCCGCCGTCACGTGGGAAGTGAAGCGTAATGAAAGCCGCGCGTCTCGTTGTCCTCGGTGTCGCTCTCGCCGCTGGCGGGATTGCGGCCTATTTGGCGAGTAGCCACCACGAGGCGCCGCCGCCCGCGCCGCCGCCACCGCCGCTGGCGACCGTCGAGATCCTGATCGCCAAGAACGACCTCGGTCGCGGTCAGTTGATCGGCGACGGCGACGTCGGCTGGCAGCTCTGGCCACAGGTGGCAGCGACTGAGAGTTTCGTGAAAAAGACCGAGCGGCCCGATGCGATGCGGCAATTCATCGGTGCCATCGTGCGCATACCGGTCGCCGCCGGCGAACCGATCCGCGATCCGGCGGTGGTGTTCGAAAAAGGCTCAGGCTTCCTCGCCGCGGTGTTGCGCAAGGGCATGCGCGCGGTGTCGATGGAGGTTTCCGCCGAGAACGGCGCCGGCGGCTTCATCCTGCCCGACGATCACGTCGACGTCATTCTGACGCGGCGCGACAAGGCCGCGGAAAAGTTGACCGGCGTCGAGAAGTTCACCAGCGAAGCGATCCTGCGCAATGTGCGCGTGTTGGCGATCGACCAGGCGGTCGAGGAAAAAGCCGGCCAGAAGGTCGTGGTCGGCAAGACCGCGACGCTCGAATTGAATCCCGACCAGGCCGAGACTCTGGCGCTGTCGCGGCAGCTCGGCACGCTGTCGCTGGCGCTGCGCAGCCTGGTCGACTCGCCATCATCGAGCGCCGAGGGCGGCGACGACAACGACCGGGGCGGCCCCATGAATACCGTGCGTTACGGCGTGAGTACCCTGTCGCTGACCCACTGAACGGACAAAGGGACCGCACCATGGCAACAAGGACATCGATCCGCGCGGTGGCTCACGCCGTCCTGATCGCCGTGTCATGGCTTGTGCCTTGGCAAGCCAGTGTCGCCGGCGACGCGCAGCCGACCCCGCCGCCGATACAGACCATCCAGATCGCCGCGAGCGATGTCTCGTCGCACTCCGTGGCGCTCGGCGTCAGCAAGTCCCTTGTCATCGACTTGCCGCGCGACATCAAAGATGTCTTGGTCGCCGATCCCACGATCGCCAATGTGGTCGTACGTTCCTCGCGCCGCGCCTACATCATCGGCATCAAGCAAGGCCAGACCAGCGTCTTTATCTTTGATGCCCAGGGCAAGCAGATCGCCAGCCTCGACATCGCCGTGATGCGCGATCTCAACGGCATTCGCGCGGCGCTCAAGCACGTGCTGCCGGACGACGACATCACCGTCGAGGGCATCGGCGATGCCGTCGTTCTGTCCGGTACCGTGGCGAGCCAACTGGAATCGCAGGAGGCTTACGATATGGCGTCGCGTCTGGTCGAAGCCGTGACGTTCTTCGGCACCATCGCCGCCGGGTCGGCACAACGGGTGGTCAACGCTCTTGTCGTGCGCGGCCGCGACCAAGTGATGCTCAAGGTGACCGTCGCCGAGGTCGAGCGCGACGTCATCAAGCAGCTCGGCATCAACCTGTCCGGGTCGCTGGGTTATGGCACCGCGGTGGTCAATTTCAACAACACCAATCCGTTCACGGCCTACGGCCAGTCGCTCAGCGGCTCCGCGATCAACGGCACCTTCAAGTCGGTCACCGCCACGTTGCAGGCCATGGAACAGGCCAGCGTCATCAAAACCCTGGCCGAGCCGAACCTGACCGCGATCTCCGGCGAAACCGCGACCTTCATGGCCGGCGGCGAGTTTCCCGTCTTGAACGGCTACTCCTGCTCGCCTGTGTCGAACACGCCGGGCGCGGCGACGACGTGCCAGCCGGCGATCACTTTCAAGAAATTCGGCGTCGGTCTGAATTTTACTCCGGTCGTGCTCAGCGAGGGCCGCATCAGCCTCAAGGTGATGACCGAGGTGTCGGACCTGTCGACCCAGAATTCGATAATCGTCACCGAGCCTGGCTCCACCGCGTCGGCGACCATTCCATCGATCCGCACCCGGCGCGCCGATACCACGGTGGAGATTCCGTCGGGCGGCACGCTGGCCATGGCCGGTATGATCCAGGACGATACCAAGCACAACATCAACGGCCTGCCGGGTCTTGCCGAGCTGCCGGTTCTCGGACCTCTGTTCCGCAGCAACGACTACATCAATCAGCGCACCGAACTGGTGGTGCTGGTGACGCCCTACATCGTGCGCGCGGTGGCGCAGAAGGACCTCTCGCGGCCCGACGACGGCTTCGCCGATCCGAGCGATCCGGCGCAGGTCTTGCTCGGCGCGTTCAACCGCATCTACGGTGTCGGCGGCGGCGAAAGCTCCGATCGACCGGAGAGTTACCACGGCCGATACGGGTTCATCCTCGATTGAAGCCGGGGTCAGGAGACGATCGATGCACACCGTCCGCACATTGACCATCGGCAGCCGCGGCCGCGTTGCGGCGGCGTTGCGCGCCGCCATCGTCACCGGTTTCGGCCTCCTGGTTTGCGCCTGCCAGACCGACCAGGTCACCACGGCCGCGCCCAACGTGCCGTATGATTATCGCTTGCGCCATCCGATCACCATCACGGAGGCCGAACGCACGCTGCAGATCTTCATCGGCTCCAATCGCAGCGAGCTCACCGCGGAGCAACGCGCCGAAGTGCTGGCATTCGCGCAAACCTGGAAGCAGGAAGCCACCGGCGGCGTGCTGATCGATTTGCCGACCGGCACCGTCAACGAGGGCGCCGCCGCCGGCGCACTGCGCGAAATTCAATCGATCCTGGCGGCGACCGGCGTGCCGCCGAAGGCCATGATGGTGCGCAGCTATCCGGCCAATGCGCGCACACTGGCGACCGTTCGCATCACTTTTCCGAAAATCACCGCGCAAGCCGGCCCCTGCGGCATGTGGCCGGAAGATATCGGGCCGACGTACAACCGCAATTATTTCGAAAACCAGCCGCACTGGAATTTTGGCTGCGCGAACCAGCGCAATCTCGCCGCCATGGTCGAAAATCCGTCCGACCTGGTGCAGCCGCAGCACGAGACGCCGCCCTACACCATGCGGCGCACCAAAGTGATGGAGAAATATCGCGACGGCGAGAGCACCGCTACGCGATATCCGAACGAAAATGCGGCCAAGATCAGCGACTTTGGCCAATGATGTCGGGACCTGATGGCACAAGCTAGTCAAGCCGGGCGCGACGAGGGCGCATTTACGGACAGCGTCGGCCGCGATGAGCACATCGCGCCGGCGCCGCGCGTTTCCGTGCAGGCTTTCTGCGAGACCGTGGAGACCGCGGCCGCCATCCAGGGCGCCAGCGAAGACCGGCGCATGGCCAAAGCGCATATGCGCATTCAGATGGGCGGCCTGACCGCGGCCATCGAAGCCTATCAAAGCGCGCCGACGCCGAACGTCATCATCCTTGAATCCGACGAGCGCGGCGAGGAGATCCTCGACGGCCTCGACCAGCTCGCCAATTATTGCGACGCCGGCACCCGTGTCGTCATCGTCGGCCGCATGAACGACGTCATGCTTTATCGCGAACTGGTACGGCGCGGCGTCAGCGATTATCTGATCTCGCCGGTCGACACCTTGCAGGTGGTGCGCGCGGTGTGCGGACTGTTCTCGGCGCCCGATGCCAAGCCGGTCGGGCGCATCGTCGCCGTGGTCGGCGCCAAGGGCGGCGTCGGGGCTTCAACCGTGGCCCATAATATCGCGTTCTCGCTGGCGCGCGACCAGATGCTCGATTCGGTGGTGACCGATCTCGATCTCGCGTTCGGCACCGCCGGCCTCGATTTCAACCAGGATCCGCCGCAAGGCATCGCCGAAGCGGTGTTCTCGCCGGACCGCATCGATACCGCCTTCGTCGACCGCCTGCTGGCCAAGTGCACCGATCATTTGAGTCTGCTGGCGGCGCCGGCGACGCTGGAGCGGGTCTACGATTTCGGCGCCGATGCGTTCGATTCGATCTTCGATTCGCTGCGCGCGACGGTGCCCTGCGTGGTGCTCGACGTGCCGCATCAATGGACCGGCTGGAGCAAGCAGACCCTGATCGGCGCCGACGAAATCCTCATCGTCGCAGCACCTGACCTCGCCAATCTGCGCAACGCCAAGAACATCTACGACCTGCTCAAGGCGTCGCGGCCGAACGATCACCTGCCGCGCTACTGTCTCAACCAGGTCGGCGTGCCGAAGCGGCCGGAGATCAAGGCCGCCGATTTCGCCAAGGCGTTGGAAGATGAGCCGGTGGCGACCATCCCGTTCGAGCCGCAATTGTTCGGCGCCGCCGCCAATAACGGGCAGATGATCGCGGAGATCTCCGCGGGCCATCGCACCGCCGAAACGTTCCGGCAATTGGCGCAGCTCCTCACCGGGCGCGTCGAGACCAAGAAGCCGCGTTCGGGCCTGCTGTCGCCGCTAATGGATAAGTTGCTGCGGCGGAAAACTTAAAAATGCGTCGGAGTTGCGTTCGTGTTTGGCAAGCGTCCCACCGGTAATCCCACCAGCGTCGAAGAGCGCCCGGCTGCGGCTCAGCGCGCGCTGTCGCCTGCGCCGGCCGCGACGCCTCCGCCCGTGGCGCCGGCCGGCGAAGTCGGCCGCACCCCGTTTCCCTCCGCGGGCCTCGGCGCGCCGCTGATCGGCGCACCGGTGCCGGGCAAAGGCGCCAACGCCGGGCCGAAAACGCCGCCGGCCCAGGTTCCGTCTGCGGTCGATTCACGCCGCTCGGAGACTTATTACGAGGTCAAGGGCACCATCTTCGGCGCGCTGATCGAGGCGATCGATCTGGCGCAACTGGCCAAGCTCGACGCCGATTCCGCGCGCGAAGAAATCCGCGACATCGTCAACGAGATCATCGCGATCAAGAACATCGTGATGTCGATCTCCGAGCAGGAGGATCTGCTCGACGACATCTGCAACGACGTGCTCGGCTATGGGCCGCTCGAGCCGCTGTTGGCGCGCGACGAGATCGCCGACATCATGGTCAACGGCTCGGGCACGGTCTACATCGAAGTCGCCGGCAAGATCCAGAAAACCGGCATCCGCTTCCGCGACAACCAGCAGCTCCTCAACATCTGCCAGCGCATCGTCAGCCAGGTCGGCCGCCGCGTCGATGAATCGTCGCCGATCTGCGACGCGCGCCTGCCGGACGGCTCGCGCGTCAACGCCATCGTGCCGCCGCTGGCGATCGATGGGCCGGCGCTCACCATCCGCAAATTCAAGAGGGACAAGCTTACGCTTGAGCAGCTCGTCAAATACGGCTCGATCTCGCCCGAAGGCGCGGAAATCCTCAAAGTCATCGGCCGCTGCCGGGTCAACACCTTGATCTCCGGCGGCACCGGCTCCGGCAAGACGACGCTGCTCAACTGCCTCACCCGCTACATCGATCACGACGAGCGCATCGTCACCTGCGAGGACGCCGCCGAACTGCAATTGCAGCAGCCGCACGTGGTGCGGCTCGAAACGCGGCCGCCGAACCTCGAAGGCGAGGGGCAAATCACCATGCGCGATCTGGTGCGCAACTGCCTGCGCATGCGGCCGGAACGCATCATCGTCGGCGAAGTGCGCGGCCAGGAAGCCTTCGACCTGTTGCAGGCCATGAACACCGGCCATGACGGCTCGATGGGCACGCTGCACGCCAACATGCCGCGCGAGGCGCTCTCGCGCCTGGAATCCATGATCACCATGGGCGGCTATGCGCTGCCGTCGCGGACCATCCGCGAGATGATCTGCGCCTCGGTCGACGTCGTCGTCCAGGCGGCGCGCCTGCGCGACGGATCGCGCCGCATCACCCACATCACCGAGGTGATGGGAATGGAAGGCGACGTCATCATCACCCAGGACATTTTCACCTACGAAATCCTCGGCGAAGACGCCAACGGCAATCTGTTGGGAAAGCACAAATCGACCGGCATCGGCCGGCCGAAATTCTGGGAACGCGCGCGCTATTACGGCGAGGAGGCGCGGCTTGCGGCTGCGCTCGACGCCGCCGACGCCACGCAGGAGGCGGTGCGAGGCTAGGTCATGGAGACTTACGGCCTTTTCTTTTTGGTGGCGATCGCGATCGGTGGAGTCGCGTGGGTCTTCATCTATCCCGTTCTGTCCGGCGAGCGGAAGACCGAACGGCGCATGGCGAGCGTGGCGCGATCGGAACCGGTCGCGGCACGGCCGACCCGCGTTGCCCAGAAATCGCGGCGCGATCAGGTCGAGGGCACGCTCAAGGAGCTCGAGGAGCGGCAAAAAAAGGCCAAGCGCGTACCGTTGTCGATCAAGCTCACGCAAGCCGGCCTCGACTGGTCGAAGCGCCGCTTCATGGTCACCGCAGGCACGTTCGGCGTCGTCGCTTTCCTGGTCGCGATGCTGTTGGGCGCAGGTTTGCTGCCCGCGCTTGGCTTCGGTTTCGCAGCGGGATTCGGGGTTCCACTGTGGCTGCTGAAATTCCTCAAAAAGCGGCGCGAGTCGAAATTCCTCAATAATTTTCCCGACGCCGTCGACGTCATCGTCCGCGGCATCAAGGCCGGCCTGCCGCTGCTCGACAGCCTCAAGCTGATCGCCGCCGAATCCGAGGAACCGATCCGCAGCGAATTCCGCGGCATCATCGAGACCCAGACCGTCGGCATCCCGCTCGGCGAAGCCTGCCTCAAGCTCTATGAGCGCATGCCGGTCGCCGAAGCGAACTTCTTCGGCATCGTCGTTTCCATCCAGCAGCGCGCCGGCGGAAATCTCTCGGAAACTCTGGGCAACCTGTCGCGGGTGCTGCGCGACCGCAAGAAGATGAAGGCGAAGATCCAGGCCATGTCGATGGAGGCGAAAGCTTCCGCGGCGATTATCGGTTCGCTGCCGATCGTGGTGATGGGGCTCGTGTATTTCACCAGCCCTTCCTACATCGAGCTGCTTTGGACCGAGCCGCTCGGGCGCATTATGATGGCTTGCTGCGGGACGTGGATGTTCATCGGCATCATGGTGATGCGCAAGATGATCAATTTCGATTTTTAAGGGCGCGTCATGGGTTCTTTGATCTCACAGGCGCTCGATCCGGCCGTCATGACGATGTTCTTCGCCGGCGTCGCCGCGATCGCGACGGTGCTGACGCTCGCCATGCCGTATCTGGTCACCGACACGCTCGACAAGCGGATGCGGGCGGTGGCGCTGGAGCGCGAAAAAATCCGCCAGCGCGAGCGTGAGCGTCTGGCGCAAGGCAGCAAGGCGGTGCTGCGCCAATCGCCGAAGCAGTACATGAAGAAGGCGGTCGACAACTTCAATCTGTCGAAGTGGGTCGGCCAGGAAGAGGCGCGCGCCAAGCTCGTGCAAGCCGGGTTTCGCGGGCAGGCGCCTTACATCACCTATCTGTTCTTTCGCATGGCGATGCCGATCGTCATGCTGCTCGCGTCGCTGTTCTATATTTTCATCGTGCTTGACCTCGATTATCCGCCGATGATCAAGTTCGCGATGTCGATCGGCTGCGCTTATATGGGCATGCAGAGCCCGAACCTGTTCTTGAGAAACAAGATCCAGCGCCGGCAGCTGTCGCTCAAGCGTGCGTTTCCCGATGCGCTCGACCTGTTGCTGATCTGCGTGGAGTCCGGCATGTCGATCGAAGCGGCCTTCCGCAAGGTCAGCGAGGAGATCGGCAGCCAATCGGTGGCGCTGGCCGAGGAATTCACGCTGACCACGGCGGAATTGTCCTATCTGCCGGATCGCCGCCAAGCCTATGAGAATTTGGCGCAGCGCACCGGCCTCGAAGGCATCAAAGCGGTGTGTCTGGCGTTGCAGCAGTCGGAGCGCTACGGCACGCCGCTAGGCACCACGCTGCGGGTGCTGGCCCAGGAAAACCGCGACATGCGCATGTCGGAAGCCGAGAAGAAAGCCGCCGGCCTGCCGCCGAAGCTCACGGTGCCGATGATCGTGTTCTTCCTGCCGGTGCTGTTCGTCGTGATTCTCGGCCCGGCGGCGATCCGGGTGATGGCGCTGCAATAGGCCGCAATGACGGATAATCAGCTCGTGCCGCCCGCGGCGCGCGCCACCGGCGCGGGCTTCGGCCCTTCGCCTTTGCGCGCCAGCATTTTGCGCAAGTAGGCGACATTGGCGGCGGCTTGGTCGGGCGGCAGATCGGCGCTGGCGATCTGCTCGGCTTCGGCGAAGCGGCCTTGCAGGCCGACGACCAGCGCGAGATTTTGCCGCACGCGCGGATCGACCGAACGGCGCTCGGCGGCGCGGCGCAATGTCGCTTCGGCGTTCGGCAGATCCTTGGACAGCGCGTAGGACAGGCCGAGATTGGAGAGCACGGTCGGCTCGTCGGGGACGATCTTCAGCGCCGTCTGGTAGTAGCTTTGGGCCTCGGTGTGGCGGCCGAGCTGATCGAGTACCGCGCCCTGCGCGGAGAGAATGCGCCAATCGGGCTGATCGGGCGAGTGGGCGCGGCCGAGCACGTCGAGCGCCTGTTCGTAATCGCCGGCTTCAGCCAGTGCGCGGCCGTATTCGCCGAGCACGTTTTTGTTGTTGGGATTTTGCATCGACAGGCGTTCGAGCACGGCAACGGCCTGCGCGCGCTGGCCGGTGGCGCGTAGCGCCTGGGCATAGTGCAGCGCGACGTCGACCTTACTCGGATCGGCGTGGTACTGCGCGCCATAGGTATCGAGATCGCGCCGCCAGGCCGCATCGGACGGATTGGCCGCGGCCGTCGCGAGCGGTAGCGCGCCGGTCGTTTCGGCCGTCGGCGAAGGCGAGATCGTTTGGCATCCCGCGGCTGCGGCCGCGATGACCGCAAGCAGCGAGGTGGAAGCCAGAAGGTGGTG
>Ga0187890_10000476_pt1 | contig 28104 bp, 20 predicted proteins | sample June2016WEW_21_1_FD_133005 | JGI IMG/M metagenome (GOLD analysis project Ga0187890, IMG submission 133005) | Peatland microbial communities from SPRUCE experiment site at the Marcell Experimental Forest, Minnesota, USA - June2016WEW_21_10 | ecosystem: Environmental > Terrestrial > Soil >... | reverse complement strand
GTGGTCGCGCTGGTGGCGGCGGCGTTCGTGCGCTGGCGCGAGCGCGCCTTCTTCCTCCTGCTCCTCTTCGTCGGCCTGGTGCTCTCCGTGGGGCCGTTCCCCTTCACCCACCCCACCGTGATCGGCCGGGAGCTCAAGTCCTTCATGACCGACACGACGGCGGGCCTGGCGCTGCGCTCCACCGACCGGGCGACGCCGCTCGTGCTGCTGGCGCTCTTCATGTTGCTGGCCAGCGGCCTCACCGCGCTGTGGTCCCGCTTCTCCATCCCCGGCATCGTGACTGCCCTCCTGGTGGCCGGTCTCGTGGTGGCCAACAACCCGTCGATCTTCCTCGGCGACACCATCGCCAACAACTTCACCCAGCCCGCCACGCTGCCCTCCTACGAGGTCGCCGCCATCGACCACCTCAACGCCACGCATCCGGGGACCCGCGTCTTCGCCATCCCCGGCAACGACTTCGCCGCCTACCGCTGGGGCGACACGGTCGACACGCCGCAGTCCGCGCTGCTCGACCGGGACTTCGTCACCCGTGAGCAGCAGATCATGGGGTCCATCGCCACGGCCGACACCCTCTACGCCACGGACGGGCCCATTCAGGACGGCACCGCCAACATGAACGCGCTGGCGCCCATGTCGCGCCTCATGGGCGCCGGCGACCTCATGGTGCAGTACGACCAGCAGTACGAGCGCTACGGGATCCCCCAGCCGCAGATCCTCGCGCTCCAGTTGCTGCAGACGCCGCTGGGCCTGAGCGACCCCCAGTCGTTCGGGACGCCCCGGCCCAACGTCTCGACCGACTCGACCCTGAACGAGCAGGACCTCTCGGTGCCGGGCAACGTGGGGTGGACGTCGCCGATCGTCACCTACACCGTGGCCAACCCGAGGGCCATGGTCCGCGGCGAGTCCGACACGGGCGCGCTCGTGATGGAGGGCGACGCCACCGGCCTCAACAACCTCGCCGGGCTGGGCCTGCTCGACACCGACAGCGCCATCTACTACGCCGGCACCCTGGCCGGCGACCCGTCACGCCTGGAGGACCTGGGGTCCCGGGGCGCCCAGCTCGTCCTCACCGACACGAACCGCAAGCAGGCGTTCCGCTGGGACACGCTCACGGCCAACGCCGGCTACACCGAGACGCCCGACGAGAACCCCGCCAAGAGCGACCTGAGCGACAGCCCGGTGGAGCTGTTCCCGGGCACCACGATCACCAGCAAGTCGTACGCGTCGTACGTCGGGGCGGTCAACGTCACCGCCAGCAGCTACGGCAACTCGATCTCCTACACCCCCGAGGACCAGGCCTACAGCGCCATCGACAACGACTTCGACACGGCCTGGATCACGGGCACCTTCGTGCCGGACCCGGCGGGCCAGTGGTGGCAGGCGCAACTCACGACCCCGGTCACCACCGACCACATCACGCTGGTGCAGCCCCAGCGCGGCGACCGCTCCCGTTGGGTCTCGGGCGTGACCCTGACCTTCGACGGCAAGGACCCCGTCCACTACGCCCTGACCAGCGCGTCACACCTGACCTCGGGGCAGACCCTGACCTTCCCCGCCCGGACGTTCCACACGCTGCGGGTGACGCTGGACGGCACCACGAACGACACGGCACCGCCGCTGACGGCCTCCGCCGTCGGCTTCTCCGAGATCGAGATCCCCGGTGTGCAGGTGCACCAGGTGATCCAGATGCCCACCCAGATGCTGTCCACCCTCGGCGCGGCGTCGACGGCCGACCGCCTCACCGTGGTGATGACCCGCCAGCGCACGTCGCAGTTCCCGCCGCGCAGCGACCCCGAGACGACGATCTCGCGGTCGTTCACGCTCCCCGCCGCCCGCACGTTCACGCTCTCGGGGAGCGCGAGCCTCTCCGCGTTGATCCCCGACGACGAGATCGACCGGCTCGTGGGCCGCGCGGCCGCCGCGTCCACGGACCTCCAGGACGCGTACTCCACCGGACGGCTGCCGGGCGACCTGCAGTCGACCGCGTCGGCCACGCTCGACGGCAACGCGTCGACCGCCTGGATGCCGGGCCTGGGCTCCGACGCCCAGGTCGGCTCCACGCTGACCTACGACCTGAAGAAGCCGCAGGCGCTCGGCAGCCTGGCCCTGCAGGTGATCGCGGACGGCCGGCACTCCGTCCCGACCGCCATGACGATCACCTCGGGGAACCAGGTGCGCCAGGTGACGCTGCCGCCGATCGCCGACGGCACCGTCCCCGGGGCGGTGACGACGGTGCCCGTCACCTTCCCCGCGCTCACCGGCACGCACTTCTCCGTCACGTTCACCGCCGTGCGGCCCGAGTACGCGGCGAATTACTACTCGGCCGGGCCCCTGGCGTTGCCGCTCGGGATCGCCGAGATCGGGATCCCCGGGGCGCAGGCCGCCCCGGTGCCGGCGAACCTGCCGGGCACCTGCGTCTCCAACCTGCTCACCATCGACGGCCAGCCGGTCTCGGTGGCCGTCGTCGGGTCGGCGCAGCACGCGCTGGACAACGGGGAGGCCCAGGTCGTGCCCTGCGGTCCCGATGCGAAGGGGATCGCGCTCGGGGCGGGCCCGCACGTGGTCGAGACGGTGGCCGGGCACAACCCGCCGTGTGCGAGCACGCCGACCACGTGCACGGGATGGAACCTCGACCAGCTCGTCCTCGACTCGGCGCCGGGCGGCGCCCCCGGGCCCGCCGCCGTCCCCACCGCAGAGGGCACGCCCCAGCTGCCGGCGACCCAGCCCGGGGCGGTCGCGACCGTCGCCGCGACGTCGTCGCACATCGACGGTCACGGTGCCGCCGTCTCCGGGGCCTCGCAGTCCTTCGAGCTCGTCCTCGGACAGAGCATCAACAAGGGCTGGCAGGCCAGGGCCGAGCCCGGCCCCGGAGCCGCCGCCGGCTCGCACGCGGTCGACCTCGGACCTCCCCAGCTCGTCGACGGCTTCGCCAACGGGTGGCACGTCAGCGCGGCGGAGCTGCAGGAGCTCGGTGGCCCGGGCTTCACGGTCGAGCTGACGTGGACGCCCCAACGGGTGATCTGGGCCGCGCTCGCGGTGTCCGGGGCCACCCTGGCCCTCTGCCTGCTGCTGGGCTTCCTCCCGGCCCGCGCCCGACGCTGGGTGCGCGGGAAGTTGCCGCGCCGCCTGCGCGGGCCGGCCGGCCCCGACGCCCCGGTGCGGTCGGCACAGCCCGCCGACCGGGCCTCCCTGGCCCTGCCCTCCTCACCCCCACCCAGGGACCAGCGCCAGCGGGGCTGGCTCCACTACCCGAGGGCGCTGCTCATCGGGATCCTGACCGGCGGCGTCGCCGCCCTGGTGGCCCCTCCGAGGGCCGGGCTCGTCGTGGCGGGGATCGTGACGCTGGGCCTGCTGGTGCCGTGGGCCCGGGCCGTGGCGACCATCGGCGGCGTGGGGTTCATCGTCGCCGGCGGCATCAACGTCGTGCAGGGCCAGAACGTGCACCACTTCCTGCCGGGCTCCAACTGGGCGGGGTCGTTCGTCCATGCCGGCAACCTGATCTGGCTCGGCGTCGTCCTGCTGGTCGCCGACGCGGTCATCTCCGGGCTCGGGTTGCGGGTCAGGAAACCGCTCGGCCGGCGCGCCATGCGGGCGCAGTCGGCATCGGCCCGCCTCATGCGGCGGCTGCCGCCCGACACGCCGATCGTGGGGATCGACGGCTGAACGTCAGGCCGGGGCGGCGGCCTCCCCGGCCAACGCCTCGAGGGTGCGGCGTGCGGTCACGTCCCAGGTGAACCACCGGGCCCGCGCCAGCGCCCCCTTGGAGAGTCGGCTCCGCAGCACCTCGTCGCCGAGCACCCGGCCCAGCGCCACGGAGAGCTCGGCCGGGTCCTCCACGAGGAGGCCCGACTCGCCGTCGAGCACCGCGTCGGCATGGCCCGCGATGGCTGTCGCCACCGCCGGTGTCCCGCATGCCGCCGCCTCGGTCAGGGTCATGCCCCACCCCTCGCGCTGCGAGCTGCTCGCCACGACCCAGGCCCGCCGGTACCACGACAGCAGTTCCTCGTCGTCGACGCGCCCGGGCATGCTCACCCACTCCGCGGCGCCGAGATCCTCGCGCAGCGCCTCCAGCGCGGTCCGTTCGCTCCCCTCGCCGATCAGGACGGCCCGCAGCTCGGGCTGCTCGGCCTTCACCTTGGCCAGCGCGCGGAGCAGCACGTGGAAGCGCTTGACCGGCACCAGCCGCCCCACCGCCACGACGAGGGGCGTCGGGGAGCGCTGGCCCGCGGGCGAGTAGCGGGCATCCACCCCGGGGGAGGCCACGGTGATCCGCTCGGGCCGCAGACCGAGGAGGTCGATGATCTCCGCGCGGGAGGACTCGGACGGGGCGACGATCCGGCTCGAACGGTAGATCGGCGGCGCGACCCGGCTCTCCACGGCGTTGCCCAGCCGGGCCAGGAGGGACGGGAGCACCATGCCCCACATCTCGGCGTGGACGTGGTGCAGGAAGACGATGCGGGGGCCCCGGTACCACAGCGGTGACAGGAAGGGCATGCCGTTCCAGATCTCGACCAGGGCGTCGCCCGGGCGGTGCCCCATGCGGATGCCCTCCCAGGCCGCGCCCGGGAAGACCGCGTAGCGCCCGGCCCGGCGCACCACCCGGTAGCCGTCGCGGGTCAGGGCCCGGGGGGCGCCGGGGACCGCCGAGGTGCGGAAGGTGACGTCGAGCCCCGCCGCGGCCCACAGGGACGCCACCCGGTGGGCGTGGAGCTCGGACCCTCCGGCCTCGGGATCGTCGAGGTCGCGCCAGGCCACGAAGTGGATGCGCCGGATCCCCGCCTCGGCCGCGATGGAGGCCAGGACGTCGGGGTCGGACGGCGCTGCGCCGGGGTGGTGCTCCCCGCCGGCGGCCGCGGCCACCGGCCCGGAGTCGTCACCCATCCGGTCAGGTTAGCCCTGCGACCTCCTTTGCGACCCGGACCCTCCGGTGCACCAGAGTGAACCCGGTCACGATCACGAGCAGCACGACCGCCTGCACCGCGAGGTCGACGAGCGCCGTGGCCCGCGGCGACCCGTGCACCTCGAGCACGGCCGCGGTGAGGGCGGCCGCGCCGCCCACCAGGACGGCGGCCACCCAGTGCCGGCCGACGGCGAGCAGGTACATCGTGAGGACGACCGAGATGCTGAGCAGGATCATGGCCCCGACGAGCGGTGCCAGCGCGTCGGCGGCCGACGTGTAGGCGTGGTGGAACAGCACCTGGAGCAGCTTCTCCGGCGCGGCCACCGCCAGGCCCAGCAGGAGCACCGACGGGATGGCGAGCAGGACGAGCACGACGGCCAGCTGCCGCAGCGCGTGCCCGCCCTGGCGCCACCGGATGGCCGCCTCGGGCAGCAGGTAGCCGCCCAGCACGATGGCCCCGAAGACGATGGCCTTGCTGGTGACCGACACCGCGGCGTAGGCGCCGCTGTGACTCGGGTTGTCCCGCCCGACGACGAGCACGTCGACGTTCTGGAGCACCGCCACCATCGACAGGGACACCGAGGCCACGACCAGGTCGAGCACCACCGTGCGGCGCACCATGGCACCGCCCCCCAGCACCGGGTCGGGGCGGACGGCCGCCACCCAGCCCCCGGCGGACCGCACGCGCGGGCCCTGGCCGTCCGACCAGGCCTTCACCGCGGCGTAGCGGGCGTGGCCGGCCGCCACGACCTCGCCGATCAGCACGCCCACTGCGGCGCCCGATGGCCCGTAGCCGGCCAGCACGAGCACGAGCACGGCGGCCAGGCGCACGCCCATCTCGACGAGGAGGTTGACCGCCAGCGGGCGGTAGGCGCGACGGGCCTGCAGGAGGCCGCGGTCGAGGGAGAGCAGCACGAAGAAGGCGGCCGCGGTCAGGATGGCCGCGATACCGACGCCGCTCTGCTGGTTGAGCACGACCGCCACGCCGTGCCGGCTCACGAACACGACGACGGCCCAGACGAGCACGAGCATGGTGCCCTGCCGGTGGACCCGGCCCGCCCAGCGCCGGACGAGGTGGCCGCTCCCGTCCTCGTGCCACAGGGTCACCCGCCGCACCACGGCCACGACCACCGCCGAGCCCGGCATGGACAGGATCAGGTAGAGGCCCGTCAGCTGGTTGAGGACGCCGTAGCTGTGGGGCGTGAGCAGGCGGGCCAGGGCGACGGTGAGGACGACGCTGGCGCCGTTGGCCAGCACCCCGGCGGCCGCCAGCGGGCCGGCCTGGAGCAGGCCCGCCCGCATCGACTCGACCCCCGGGCGCGCCTCGGTGTCGAGGAGGAGCTCGGCCCCGAGGTTGGGCCCGACCGCGTTGGGCGCCAGCGACATGGCCGCCGGCACGGACTCGACGACGACCTCGGCCGCAGGCGCCTCCGGCGCCTCGGGCCCGGTCACCCCCGGGACCTTGCCGCCGTCTCGTCCTCCAGGCCGATGCGATCGAGCTCGGGCAGGATCTGGCGTTGCAGGAGCTCGCCGCCCGCCGTGCTGACGTGGATGCCGTCCGGCCAGCGCACGGCCACGCCGTCGAGCGATGCCGTGTAGACCCCCGCCGGGCCGAGCATCCGGTTGAGGTCGATCACGCTGACCTCCCCCGGGTCCGCCCGGGCGACCTGCCGCACCAGCGCGTCGTAGGCCTGCACGCGCGACGGCAGGTCCTCCGACCAGGGCAGGCCATCGGGCTGCCGGTCACTCGGGTCGACGTAGGGCATGGTGAACAGCACCACTCTGGCACCAAATCCACGGAAGATGGAGACGGCGGCCCGGAGGTCCGCGCCGAGGTGCTCGTTCCACTCCGGCTCGCCGATGTGCACCCACCGCCCGTGCAGGAAGTGGTCCGTGATCTCCCACCGCCCGAGCCCGATGGCGACCACCTCCGGCCGTTCCCGGGCCGCCAGGGAGGTCCATGTCGCCCGCCACCCGTCGCACCCCCGCGTGGACGGCCCGGTGGCGCCCCCGATGAACACCTCGAGCGCGGGGTCCAGATCGCAGCCGAGTGCGGCATGGTCCGAGACGGTCACGCCGTACCGGGATTGCGAGCCCACGGCCAGGCCCATGCCCAGGGTCAGCGCGATGGAATCGCCCAGGATGAGGACGCGGACGGGATGTCGGCCGTACGCGCCCGAGCGCTGCAGCGCCGCGTGCTCGGAGGCGCCGAGGCCGGGCGGGAGCGGGAAGGCCACCCGGGCGCCGCCCGACCCGGCGGTGCCGGCGTCCGCCCGGGCCGTCGGCACCGCGCCGGAGGCCGGCCGGACGAGGGGCAGGGCGAGACAGGCCGCCACCAGGACGACCGAGCCCAGCAGGCCCCGCACCCCCGAACGCGCCACCGTGCCCTCCGTCCCCCTCTGCCCCGTCCTCGCCGCCGTCTTCCCAACTCCTCCGAATCGGCGGGACCCGGCCGCCCCTTGAGCGGTGCCCACGCCTCAGGTCCCGCCGAGGGCGCTGCGCACGACGCAGTCGGTCACGCCCTGATCCGCCACGATCCGGCCCGACGGGCCCTCGGCCGCCCGCACGCAGGAGGCCAGGGTCCCCGACGTGAGGTGCAGGGCCGGGTGCAGCGCCAGCTGGACGTGGTCCCACACCCAGGCGCCCGCCTGCACCGTGGGCGGGCGCCCCAGGGCGCCCGTCATGAAGGCCGCCGCGTAGGTGGGGTCCCGGCCCTGCTCGAGTGTGGACGCCGCAGGGTTGGTGGCGATGACCACCGTGGTGACCCCCCAGGCCGCCAGGGCGCGGCGGACCGCGGCGAACTGGGACGGCGTCCCGGTCGGCTGGGTGAACCCCACCCCGAAGGCCAGAGCGCTGAGCACCTCGAACCCGGGCCGGGCCGGGCCGGCCCGCCGCGCCACCCCCTGGGGACCGCCGCCCCCCGCCTGGCTGTACTGCATGCGGTTGACGGCCTGCCAGGCCATCGCCGACTGGATCCCCGAGAAGGGGGGCGGGTACGAGAGCAGCACGCGCCCCGGGGGAAGGGTCGGCGCCACCTCGGCGTACCAGCGGGGCAGCACCACGGGCCGCATGGCGAAGGGCAGCCGGGGCCCGAACGTGACGCCGAGGGGGACGAGCGCGACGCACGCCGCGGCCAGGGCGCCGGCGACACCTCGCCAATCGGGCGCCGACGCGTGGATGCGTTCGAGCACGACGGCCAGCATCACGGCGGCGGCCAGGAACCCGATGACCATGAACCGCTGCTCGATCACGTTCTCGACCACCGGGAGCTTGTCCAGGATCCGGGCCGGTTCCCACCACTGCCCGCGGCGCTCACCGAGCGAGAACACGGCGCACAGGACGAGGACGAAGCCGAAGAACCACAGGCGACGATCACGCCGGAAGACCGCCGCGCCGGCGACCAGGACGGCCAGCAGGCCCCAGCCGAGCAGGGCCGCCGACGCCAGCTGCGCGCCCTCGTACCCGCCCAGCGAGGCGAAGACGTTGTGGGCCGGCGGGTAATCGGTCGACACGAAGCTCGACGGCACGAAGCCGCCGATGATCCCGACGTTGGGCCACACCAACCCCGACAGGTGGGCCGGGCCGTCCAGCGCGAACCAGACCGGCCAGGCCAGCAGCACGACGCCCACGCCCAGGCCGACGCCCAGCCCGGTGGCGGCGTGCGGCGCCAGCCGCCGCACCGTGTCCCGGTCGGCCACGAGCGCCACCCCCATGAGCACGACGACCGACACCGCGGCGACGACGGCCGTGATGGCCAGCAGCTCGGACGAGAGGAAGAACTGCCCGAAGAGGAGGAGGCCCAGGAGGAGGCCCGCCCCGACGGGCCCGTGGCGCTGGCGGATCAGGATCTCGTCGAGGACGGCGAGGATGAGCGGGAGCAACATGAGCGCCGCGGTCATCAGGTGGGCGAACTCGAGGCTGGTCAGGACGAAGGGCGAGAAGCCGTACAGCAGCCCGCCGAGGAAGGCGGCCGGTGTCCAGGGGGCCCAGCGCCGCACGACCACGAAGGCGGTGAACGCCGTGAGCGCGGGCGTGATGGTGGAGGCGACGTTGAGCGAGGCGACGGGGCCCCAGATCCACGTCACCGGGACGAGCGGCAGACTGAGCCCGGTGACCGACGTCTGCGCCAGCAGGTTGATGCCCGTCGGGTGGAAGAGCGCGGTGGAGTAGAAGGGGTTCTCCCCGTGGGCCAGGGCGGAGGCGGGCCATTGGAAGAACCACAGGAAGAGCGCGGGGTCCCCGCACCCGCACAGCGTGTGGGTCGAGGCGCCCTCGGCCCAGGCGCGTACCCACAGGGCGAACCCGAGCGCGAGATACACCAGGCCCACCGCGGCCAGGGTCATCCACGGTCGCCACCGCAGCGCCCGTGCGGGCGCGTGTTCAGCCAGGGTCGATCGTGCCCGCCGTGGCAGCCGCGCGCCGCGGCAGCACGGGGGCGTCGCGTCCGGTCGACCCCGCCTCGTGGTACTCCTCTTCGACGTTGACCGTCCACACGTCGTGGCCGGCGCCGAAGATGTTCTCGACGGTGAGCATGGCGGTGTACATGGAGTGGTCCTGGTTGTTGTACTTGTGCATCCCGTTGCGCCCGACGGGGTGGATGTTCGGGGCTTCCGTCTCGATCCACTTGCGGATGGTCTCGACGTTCGTCTTGTAGGAGAAGTCGTAGTAGGGGTACGCCTTGGGGACCCGTACGACGTACCCCCGCTCGACGTCGCCCTCGGCGGCCAGGCCGAGGGCGATCAGCTCCCGGGTGCCCAGCGCGATGAGCTCGTCGTCGGGCGTGTTCCACATGTCGTCGCCCTCGAAGACGAAGTACTCGAGGCCGAGGCAGGTCCGCCCGTCCTTGACCAGATACGGCGACCACGAGCCGTAGTTCTGAATGCGCCCGACCTCGACGTCGGTGGCGTGGATGTAGATCCAGTTGTCGGGGAAGCTGCGCGCCTCGGGCACGACGAGCGCGACCGTCAGGTAGTCGCGGTAGTGCAGGTCGTCGGCCGCGGCCACCACCTCGGGCGGCGGGGCGGGCGTCACGGTGTTCACCAGCTCGCGCATCGGCATCGTCGAGATGACGTGGGAGGCGGCCACCGTGTGCTCGGCGCCGTCCTGCACGTACGTCACGCTGACCGCCCGGCCGGCCTCGACGTTGATGCGGGCCAGCCGCGCTCCCAGCTCCAGGGTCCCCCCGGCGGCCTGGACCTTGTCCGCACAGACCTCCCACATCATCCCGGGGCCGTACTTCGGGTACTGGAATTCCTCAATGAGCGTCGTGATGTCCGTCTGGCCTCGCTTGGGCAGGATGGCGTTGACGACCGCCTTGCGCAGGTCCAGGTTCTTCACCCGCTGGGCCGCCCAGTCCGCGGGCATGTCGGCCACCGGCACCCCCCACACCTTCTCGGTGTAGGTCTTGAAGAAGGTCCGGTAGAGGCGCCAGCCGAAGCGCGCCACCAGCCAGTTCTCGTAGTTCGACTCGTCCTTGGGCGGGCGGAGGCGCGCCCACAGGTACGAGAAGCCGCACAGGACGGCCTCCCACAGGCCCAGGTTGCGCAACGCGTTGAGCGCCTTGAGGGGGTAGTCGTAGAACTTGCCCCGGTAGTAGATCCGGCTCATGCGCGGACGCAGCATGAAGTCGCCCTCGGGGAGGATCTCGTGCCAGAGGGCCTCGACCTCGGGAACCTTGGTGAAGAAGCGGTGTCCCCCCAGGTCGAAGCGCCACCCGTCGCGCTCGACCGTGCGGCTGATGCCCCCCACGACCTGGTCCGCCTCGAGCACCAGCGGGCGCTCGCCGCGCTTGGTGAGGAGGTAGGCCGCGGTGAGCCCGCCGGGGCCTGCGCCGGCGATGACGACGGGCGGTTCAGCGGGGGCGGCCACGACCTAGGCAGGTTAGTGGACCCCCCGTGCGCTTCCGGGGAGGGTGGTGCCTGGACAACCGGGGTTGGAGGCCGCGACGCCGCTCAGGGGACCGAGATGTTGAGGAAGGCGAGCAGCGCGTAGCCGGCGAGGCCGGCCGCCAGCAATGCCAGCACGGCGCGTTCGAGCTGCGCCTCCCGGAGGACCAGCGCGGCGGCGATCGACAGCGGGAAGGCGCTGAGCGCGTAACGCTCGAAGGAGTCGAGGTTGGAGCCGGCCACCGCGGTGGCCAGCACGGCGGCCGCGAACAGGGTGTACGGCGCCGGCAGCCGCCGCCAGCAGACGACGAGCATGGCGACGGCCAGGAGCACCCACGGGACGTGCAGGGCCGTGCCGACGTGATGGTGCAGCACGCCCGTGGCGTCGTGGTACAGCGTGGTGAAGGGGTCCGACAGGCCGCCGTGGTGCGAGCTCTGCAGCTGGACGCGCAGCGGGGCGAACCAGTCCCCGACCGTGTGCTTGGACCAGGCGAGGAACGCCAGCAGGCCGACGAAGGGGGCCGCCACCGCGCCGATGCCCGCCAACCGCTCCGGACGGCCCAGCCGCGGGTACCAGCGCACCAGCTCGGCCACGACCGCCACGACGAGCAGCACGCCGATGGGCCGCGTGAGCGCCGCCGCGAAGGCGAGCACCCCGGCCACGGCGAAGTGCGGCCGGGGTGCGGGGGTGCCGGCGGGCGGCCGCAGGGCGAGGAAGCACCCGACGGCGAGGACGAGCAGCACGGCCTCGGCGTAGCCCATGACGAGGACGAAGCCGGCGGGCAGCAGGCTGAGGACCCACAGCGAGCGCCGGGCCACCGCGCCGTCCCCGGTCTCGCGGCGCACCAGGACGTAGAGCATGGCGGTGGCGGCCAGGGCGGCTGCGTTGGCCAGGAGCACGAGCGCCGGGCCGTCCCCCAGCCCCGGCACCCAGGCCAGCGCGTGGGTCAGGAGCGGGACCGCCGGGAAGAAGCGGAGCGCCTGGCGCCCCAGGGGCGCGTAGCCCTGGCGGGCGATGGTCTCGTACCAGCCGGCGTCCCAGCCGAGGAGCCCGGCGTGCACCCGCGCCGCCACTCCGGGCGTGGACGGGTGCGTGCGGTCCACGATGAAGTGGGCCAGCCCCAGCGCGCCGACCACCACGACCCGGGCGACGGCGAACGGCAGCAGCGCCTCGCGCAGGCACTGGGGCAGCCGGGCCCACGCGTGGCGCAGGGACGCCCCGGCGGTCCGACCCGGACGGGCCCCGGGTTCGCCGGCCTCGGCCGTCGCCGCCTCGGTCGCCCCGGTCACGTCAGGGTCCCGAGGTCGCGTACTCGGTGAGGCTCATCGGCTCGTAGAAGAGCGCGTCGTGCCCGGTGACGACGTTGCGGCCGCCGCCGCCGGCCTTGGTGGCCGCCGCCAGGAGGTCCGAGGCGATGGTCTCGCACTTGGTCTGGTACGTCTGGTACATCGGGTACCAGACCAGCCAGATGTGACGGTCGGTCCCGGCCCGCTGGAACACCGCATCGGCGAACGCATTGGGGTCCGCAGCCCCCACCGTCTTGGCGTAGTCCACCCAGTCGACGATCTGTGGCGCGGTCCGGCGGGGGAAGGTGATCATATCGTACTGCGATGGATCCTCTATCTGGCGGTAGACCGCCGGACCGAGCTGGTCCGGGCAGAAGGCGATGATGTCGCCCGGCTTGGCCTCGGCGTTGATCGCCGCCGCCACCTGTCCGGCCTGCGTCCGCTGCGTGGTCACGTTCTGGGCCGACGACACGAGCCCGGCCGCCACCGCGAGCGCGACCACGATCACCCGGGTCCTCGGATTGAGCAGGGTCGTCGTCCCCAGCGCGACCAGCAGCAGGAACGGGAGGAACACGACGGCCGCGTAGCGTGAGGAGAACGCGCTGGACGTCACGATGCCCCCGGCGATGGCCGCGAACAGAGTCCCGATCACGACGAAGCCCACGCCCCGGGCCCGGGGCCGGGTCCGCAGGTCGAGCTCGATGATGCGACCGCTGAGGCCCACGCCGAACACGGCCAGGGCCAGCATGGCGAAGTAGATCACCGCCAGCAGCCGCCCCTGGTTCGTCGCCGTCATGAGCGTGGAGCCCTGGTTGTCCGTGAAGCCGGTCAACGCGTTGATCACGGCCGAGAAGTTGGGCGGCGCGGCCCACGGCGTCCCGGTGTGCTCCGTCTGGAAGAAGAAGGTGGGGAGCCACGGCACGAAGAGCAGGCCCCCGGCCGCCACGGCGACGAGCGCGGCCCACGGCGCCGCCTCGGGATGCCCGTGGTGACGAGTGCGCACGATGGACGCCACGAGCCAGATGACGACCATGGCGACGAGGTACACCGACCAGTACTGGGCGTAGAGGAGCGCGGCCACCACCACGGCCACGGCCACCAGGTTGGCCGGGCGCGGCGCCTGGACCGCCCGCTGCAGGGCCAGGAACCCGCACCCGGTCAGCAGGATCACGAGGGCGTACATGCGCGACTCGGTGGCGTAGTAGACGGCGAACGGCGCGCTCGCCAGCAGCACCAGCAGGGTCCACGCCACGGCCCGGCCCCCGAAGCGCTTGCCGCACAGCCAGGCCACCGGGAGGGTGATCACGGCGATCACGCCCGACAGCGAGCGCACGGCGACGTTGGACTGCCCGAAGAGGACGATCCAGAAGTGGAGCAGGTAGTAGTAGAGCGGCGGGGCGCCGTCGTGCTTGAGGGCGTTGGGGATCTGGTCCAGCGGGAGCCGGGCGATGTCGACGGTCAGTGCCTCGTCGAGCCACAGGCCGGACCGGGTCCAGAAGCGCAGGACCAAGCCGGCCGCAATGACGAGCCCGACCCCGACCCCGACGACGATGCGCGTGCGACCGCTGAGAGCGGGAACCTCCTCGGGCATGGGCGCATGGTAGGACAAAGGGGTCAAGGTCTAGGATCATTCGCCGCCGGGAAGGGTCGGCTGAAGCGAAGGGGTATACCGACAGACCGAAGGGGGGAAAGAGGCGCTGTGGTCCGCTACATCCTGAAGAGGCTGGTGCTGCTGATCATCATCATCGCCTTCGTGTCGGTCGCCGTCTTCTACCTGGTCCACCTGTTGCCGGGCAACCCCACGGACACGATTCTCGGGCCGAATGCCACCCCGCAGAACGTCGCCACGCTCGACCGCCAGTTGGGCCTGAACAAGCCCCTGTGGCAGCAGTACTTCATCTGGATGGGCCACATCTTCCAGGGCAACCTGGGGCAGTCCTACACGACGCACCAGACGACCACGAGCATCATCTCCCAGTCGTTCCCCATCGACCTGGAGCTGATCATCTTCTCCCAGATCATCGCGTTCGTCATCGCCTTCCCGATGGCGATGCACTCGGCCCGCCGTCCCAACAAGTTCTTCGACCAGGCCTCCAACAGCACCACGTTCGCCTTCCTGGCCCTGCCGCCGTTCGTGATCGCGCCGGTCCTGGTGCTGATCTTCGCGGTGCACTGGCACGTCTTCCCGGGACCGGCCTCCTACGTACCCCTGACGCAGAACTTCTGGTCGAACATCCACACGATGATCCTCCCGTCCATCGTCCTGGCCCTGGGCGGCATCGTCGTGTACTTCCGCCTGCTGCGCAACGACCTCATCTCGACCCTGCAGGAGGACTTCATCACCATGGCCCGCTCCAAGGGCCTCTCGGACCGGCGCATCATGTGGCGGCACGCCCTGCGCCCCTCGTCCATCTCCCTCCTGGCCTCGGCCGGCGTGACGATCGGCAGCCTGATCGCCGGGACCTTCATCGTGGAGCTCCTGCTGCAGATGCCGGGCCTGGGCTACCAGCTCATCTCGAGCGTCAACCAGGACGACTACACCGTCGTGCAGGGCATCACACTGTTCGTCGCCATCGCCATCGTCCTGATCAACTTCATCTTCGACTTCCTGTTCACCATCGTCGATCCGAGGATTGCCCGTGAGTAGCGTCATCACTGACGACATTGCCGAAATCAAGCAGGAGATCGTCGCCGAGGAGGCGGCCGACCCGACCAGGAAGCGGCTGGGACCGCTGTTCTGGATCTGCGTCGGCTGGATCGTCCTCGTCGCCGTCATGGCGACCATCGCCAACCTGCTGCCGCTGCCGAACCCGGACCTCGGCAACTACAACAGCGTGCAGAACGCCGGGCCCGGGTGGGGACACCTCCTCGGCACCGACGACCTCTACCGCGACCTCTTCAGCCGGCTCGTCTACGGGGCCCGGGTGTCCCTGGTGGTGGGCTTCGGCGGCGCGTTGATCGGGCTGCTGGTCGGCGGCATCCCGGCCATGATCTCCGCCTACCGCCGGGGGAGGATCGACACCGCCCTCAACACCGGCTCCTACGTGGTGCTGGCCTTCCCGGCCATCGTGGCCGTCATCGCCATCGTGTCCTTCTGGGGCAAGTCGCTGTTCAAGATCACCCTCGTCATCGGCCTGTTCGCGGCGCCCCTCATCTTCCGCGTGGTCCGGGCCTCCACGCTGTCGTACGCCACCCGCGACTTCGTGCTGGCGGCCAAGGCGCTCGGCGCCAGCGACACCCGCATCCTCACCCGGGAGATCCTGCCCAACATCATGCCGACGATCGTGTCCTTCGGCCTGATCGCGGTGGCCACCATCATCGTGCTGGAGGGCTCGCTCGCCTTCCTCGGGCTCTCGGTGTCCCCCCCGACGCCCAGCTGGGGCAACATGCTCAACGAGGGGTCGAGCCTGCTGACCGGCGCCAAGGGGCAGACCAACCCCTGGCTGGTGATCTTCCCGGCCAGTGCCATGTTCCTGCTCCTCATCAGCCTGAACGTGGTGGCCGACAAGTTGCGCGCCTACTTCGACGTCTCCGAGATCAAGCTGTGAGCGACCGCACCCTCCTCGAGGTCGAGGACCTCCACGTCTCCTTCGCCACCAGCCGCGGCGCGGTGCGGGCCGTGCAGGGCGTGTCCCTGACGCTGAACCAGGGCAAGACGCTGGGCATCGTGGGCGAGTCCGGATCCGGGAAGACCGTCCTGTCGCGGGCGATCATGGGACTGCTCCCCCGCGCCTCGACCACGCAGACGGGGTCGGTCCGCTACAACGGGACCGAGATCCTCAACGCCCCCAACGACGACCTGCGCAAGCTCTGGAGCACGCACATCGCCATGGTGTTCCAGGACCCCATGACCTCGCTCAACCCGGTGCAGCGCATCGGCAACCAGATCACCGAGCCGCTGAAGATCCACCTGAAGCTCTCCAAGGGCGAGGCCAAGGAGACGGCGCTCTCACTCCTCATGCAGGTGGGCATCCCCTCCCCCGTGGAGCGCTACCAGGCCTACCCGGCCCAGCTCTCCGGCGGCATGCGCCAGCGCGTCATGATCGCCATTGCGCTGGCCTGCGCCCCGCGCCTCCTGATGGCCGACGAGCCCACGACGGGCCTCGACGTGACCGTGCAGGCGCAGATCCTCGACCTGCTGGGGCAGTTGCAGCACGATCGTGACATGGCCATGATCCTCGTCACGCACGACCTCGGCGTGGTGGCGACCCGCACCGACGAGATCATCGTCATGTACGCCGGCAACGTCGTGGAGCGCGCACCGACCAACGTGCTCTTCAAGAGCATGGCCATGCCCTACACGGAGGCATTGCTCAAGTCGACGCCCCGCCTGGCGAACCCGAGCCACACCCGGCTGACCGCCATTGAGGGCAGGCCGCCCGACCTCCTCCATCCGCCGGCCGGCTGCCCGTTCTCCCCCCGCTGCCCCTACGCCCAGGAGAAGTGCCATCGCGAGAGGCCGCCCCTCGTCGAGGCCGCACCGGGGCACAGCTACGCGTGCTGGTTCCCGCTCACCGCGGCCCGGCCCCAGGAGGTCACGGTATGACGGACACGGCCGTGGAGGCCGAGGTGGTCGACACCACCGAGCCTCTGTTGTCGGTCGAGGACCTGCACGTGTCCTTCCACAAGGGGAGCCAGACCGTCCAGGCCGTCGCCGGCATCACGTTCACGATCCCGCGGGGGGAGACCCTGGGCCTCGTCGGCGAGTCGGGCTGCGGCAAGTCCACCACCGGCCGGGCCATCGTCCAGGTGGAGCGGGCGACCTCGGGCCGGATCCTCTTCGGCGACACCGAGCTCACCGCGCTCAGCCGCGGCGACCTGCGCACTCTGCGGACGCAAGTGCAGATGATCTTCCAGGACCCCATTTCGTCGCTCAACCCCCGACGGCGGGTCAGCGACATCGTGGCCGAGCCACTGAACATCTGGAAGATCGGCACCAAGGAGGAGCGCAAGGAGAGCGCCAGCGCCATGCTCGACCAGGTCGGTATCGACCCCTACCTGCTCGGCGGCCGCCGGCCCCGGGAGTTCTCCGGGGGTCAGTGCCAGCGCATCAGCATCGCCCGCGCCCTGGTGCTCAAGCCGAAGCTGCTGGTCTGCGACGAGATCGTGTCCGCCCTCGACGTGTCGGTGCAGGCCCAGATCCTCAACCTCCTGGAGGACCTGAAGCAGCAGTACAACCTCACGATCCTGTTCATCGCCCACGACCTGGCGGTGGTGAAGAACGTCAGCGACCGGGTGGCGGTCATGTACCTGGGGCGCCTGTGCGAAATCGCCCCGTCCGACCTCCTCTACGAGGCACCGGCCCACCACTACACGGCGGCGCTGCTCGCCTCGGCGGTGGAGCCCGACCCCGAGACGGCGCGGTCGTCGGCCGCGCTGCTCGGGGAGCCACCCAGCCCGATCAACCCGCCGTCGGGCTGCCGCTTCCGGACGCGCTGCCCGCGGGCGGAGCCCCGGTGCGCCGAGGAGGTCCCCGAGATGCGCCAGATCGCGCCCGGCCACCAGGTGGCCTGCCACTTCCCCATCGGGGCTTGAGCACCGCCCCACGCGGCGACCGGCGCCCGCTGGTCCTCTTCGCCTCCTCGCCGCAGTTCCCCGACCTCCACGACGACTGGCCCCTCGAGCGTGCCGCGCTCGACGAGGCGGGGATCGACGCCCGCACGGCGGTGTGGAGCGACCCGGGCGTCGAGTGGTCGGCCTGCGATCTGGTCGTGGCCAACGGGGTCTGGGACAACATCCACCACGCGGCGGCCTTCTTCGGCTGGCTCGACCACCTCACCGCACAGCGCGTGCGGGTGGTGAACTCCCCCGCCACGCTGCGTTGGAACATCGACAAGCGCTACCTGCGGGACCTGGAGCGGGCCGGTGTCCCGACCGTGCCGACCCTCTGGGTGGAACCGGGCGAGCGCCCGCTGCGTCCATCGGACCTCACCCTGCCCGCCGGGGAGATCGTGGTGAAACCCTCGATCTCAGGTGGCGGGTACCGCACGGCGCGCTACGAGCCGCACGAGCACGACGAGGCCCGCGCCCACGTGGCCGCCCTGGTCGGCTCGGGCCGCACGGCCATGGTGCAGCCCTACCAACCCGCCGTCGACGCCGAGGGTGAGACCGGCCTCGTCTTCCTCGGGGGCGACTTCAGCCACGCCTTCCACAAGGACCCCATGATCCGCCGCGGGGTGGGCCCCACGGACAGCCTGGTGGCCAACCAGGTCACGGGCCCGTCGACCGCGACGACCACACAGCTCGACGTGGCCCGCGGGGCCGTGGCGGCGGCCGAAGGCCTGCTCGGCCCGACCACCTACGCCCGGGTCGACATCGTCGAGGGCGCCGACGGCCGGCCGGCGCTGCTCGAGCTGGAGCTGCTGGACCCGGTCCTGTTCTTCGTCCACCACCCGCAAGGCGCGCCGCGCTTCGCCGACGTCCTGCGGGAACACCTGGACCTCCGATGAGACGGCGCCGGGCCCGCCGGCAACGGCGGCCCGGGTGGCTGCTCAGCCCTCGGGCGGAGCCTCGGCGGCCGCGGCGGGCGCTGCCTCCTCCGTGACCTCGGCCACCGGCTCGGTCGCCTCCGGTGCGGCGACCTCGGCCACCGGCTCGGTCGCCTCCGGTGCGGCGGCCTCGGCACCGTCGGCCGGCTTCTCGCCCTCGGGCACCACCACCGGGGTGCCGATCTCCTCGGCGAAGTCGGCCCAGGCGGCCTGCGCCTCGGTCTCGGGGGTGAACTCGCCCTCGGCGTAGTCGAAGCCGATGTAGTTCCCCTCCTCGTCGTAGGCGTGCTCGCCGAAGGCCTCGCGGTACTCCTCGGAGACCTCGCCGCCCTCCGCCGCCTGCTTGATGGAGAGGCTGATCCGGCGCCGCTGCAGGTCGATGTCGATGATCTTGACCCAGAGCTCCTCGCCGGGGGTCACGACCTGCTCGGGCAGGTCCACGTGGTGCACCGCCATCTCCGAAATGTGGACCAGTCCCTCGATCCCGTCGCCCACCTGGACGAAGGCGCCGAAGGGCACGAGCTTGGTGATGCGGCCGTAGACCAGCTGGCCGACGGCGTGACTGTCGGCGAACTCCTGCCACGGGTCGGACTGGGTGGCCTTGAGCGAGAGGCTGATGCGCTCCTTGTCGAGGTCCACGTCGAGCACCTCGACCTCGATCTCGTCGCCCACCGTGACGACCGAGGAGGGATGGTCGACGTGCTTCCAGCTGAGCTCGGAGACGTGGACCAGTCCGTCCATGCCGCCGAGGTCCACGAAGGCGCCGAAGTTGACCACCGAGGAGACCACGCCCTTGCGGCGCTCCCCCGGCTTGAGGTTCTGCAGGAAGTCGCCCCGCTGCTCCTTCTGGGCCTCCTCCAGCCAGGCCCGGCGGGAGAGGACGACGTTGTTGCGGTTCCGGTCCAGCTCAATGATCTTCGCCTCGATCACCTTGCCCACGTAGGGCTGCAGCTCGCGCACGCGGCGCAACTCGACGAGGGAGGCGGGCAGGAAGCCGCGCAGGCCGATGTCGACGATGAGCCCGCCCTTCACGACCTCGATGACGGGTCCGGAGACCATCTCACCGTTGTTCTTCTTCTCCTCGATGGTGGTCCAGGCCCGCTCGTACTGCGCGCGCTTCTTGGACAGGACCAGGCGGCCCTCCTTGTCCTCCTTCTGGAGGACGAGGGCCTCGATGTGGTCGCCGAGCGAGACGATCTCCTCGGGGTCGACATCGTTGCGGATGGAGAGCTCCCGGGCGGGGATCACGCCCTCGGACTTGAAGCCGATGTCGAGCAGGACCTCGTCTCGGTCGATCTTGACGACCGTCCCCTCGATCACGTCGCCGTCGTCGAACTCGATGATGGAGTCACCCATCGCCTTCTCGAGATCGGCATCCGCCAGGTCGTCGTCGACGATGGTCCGGGGGGTGTAGTTGCCCTCGGCGTCGAAGCTGCCCATCGCTTCGGGGGACAGGAGGGAGGTGCGTGCTGCGTCAGCCATGGTGAAGCTCCTTGCGGCGGTCGCGAGGTGCAACCGCAGGACCGCGCCGGGGTCGGTTCTCGATGGATACGGGATGCGCCGCCGCCGGTGCCGGCGGGCAAGGGGGGACAGCGTACCAGCTGCTCAGGCCGCCTCTCCCCGCGGCCAGCCCCGGGCTCAGCCCTTCGCCGCGGCCCAGCTGGCCCCCGTCGCCATGGAGATGGTGAGGGGGACCTTGAGCTCGGCCGCCCCCGTGAGGGCCGACTCGGTGAGGCGGCGCGCCTCGTCCTCCTCCCCCGGCGACACCTCGACGATGACTTCGTCGTGGACCTGGAGCACGAGCCGGCTCGAGAGCCGGGTCGCCTCGAGGTCGCGGTCGAGACGCACCAGGGCCAGCTTGAAGATGTCGGCGGCCAGCCCCTGAATGCCGGCGTTCATCGCCTGGCGCTCGGCCGCCTGGCGCAGCCGGTAGTTGGCGGCGTGCAGGTCGGGCAGCGGGCGCACCCGGCCGAACGGCGTCCGGGTCGCGCCGCGGATCTTGGCCTCGGCCACCGTCTGGTCCATGTAGTGCTTGACCAACGGGAAGGCGCCGAAGTAGCTCTCCATGATGGCGGCCGCCTCCTCGACCGGCACGCCGAGGCGCTGGCTCAGCCCGTAGGCCTCCATCCCGTAGGCCAGGCCGTAGGAGACCATCTTGGCGAACTCGCGCTGGGTGTGCGTGACCTGCTCGGGGGTGATGCCGTACACCGCGGCGGCGACGGTGCGGTGCACGTCCGACCCGCTGGTGAGCGCGTCGATGAGTCCGGGGTCCTCGGAGAGGTGGGCGATGCAGCGCAGCTCGACCTGGTCGTAGTCGGCGACCAGGAAGGCGGAGCCCTCGGCGGGGACGAAGGCCCGGCGGAACTGCTTCCCGAGCTCGGTGCGCACCGGGATGTTGTGCAGGTTCGGGCGGTCCGAGGAGATCCGCCCCGTCCGGGCCACCGTCTGGCCGAAAGAGGCGTGGATCCGGCCGTCGGCCTGGACCTCGGCCAGCAGGCTCTCGCCGTAGGTCGAGCGCAGCTTCTCGACCTCGCGATACGACAGGAGCGCCTCAATGATGGGGTGGGCGCCGCGCAGGCTCTCGAGCGTCTGGGCGTCGGTCGAGAAGCCGGTCTTGGTCTTCTTCCCGGGCGTGAGCCCGATCTCCTCGTAGAGCACGGTGCGCAGCTGCGGCGTCGAGTTCACGTTGAACTCGTGACCGGCGCACTCCTGCACCTCGGCCTGGAGCGTCGCCGCCGAGGCCTTGAGGGAGTCGGCGATCGCCTGCAGCTCGGCCCGGTCGATCCCGATGCCGGCCACCTCCATCTTGGCCAGGACGCGCACCAGGGGCGTCTCGATCTCGTCGTGCAGCATGACCATGCCCTCGGACTCGAGCCGCTGCCGGAACCCGGCGGCCATGCCCACCGCGTCGGCCGCCTCCGCCGCCGCCTCCCGGGCGATGTCGAGCGCGGCGGTGCCCGGCTCGGCGATGTCGAGGGTGAGCTGGCCGGTCTGCTCGCGCAGCTGCGCCAGCTCGTACTCGCCGGTCGACGCATCGAGCAGGTACGCCGCCACGCCGGTGTCCATGGAGAGCCCGGTCGCGTCGACGCCCAGCGGGAGCAGCGACCGCATGGCCTCCTTGACGTGATGGCCGACGAAGGGGCGGGCGAGGACCGCGTTCAGCTTCTTCACCACCGAGGCGGCACCGAGCAGCTCGCCGGGCACCATGACCGCGAGGCCGGCCTCCTCACCCTCGGCCGCCACGAGGGCGAGCCCGACCAGGTCGCTGCGACCGGGCAGGCCGTTCCACCGCGCCGCGGTGGCGACGGGGCCGGTTCCCAGTTCGGTCAGGCGCGTGGTGACCTCCGACGCCGACGCGGGCAGGGCGACGTCGCGCAGCTCCAGGGCCGGCACCGCCGGAAGGGCCTGGGCCTCGACCGGGGCGGTGGCCGCAGCCGCGGCTCCCCCCGCCTTGGGACCGGCACTGCCCGGCACCGGCTCACCGAGCGCGCCGGCGTCGAGCAGTTCCTCCAGACGGTTCCAGACGGTCCTCATCTCGAAATGCTCGAACGTGGCCTCCGCCGTGGCGCGGTCCCAGCCGCCCAGCTCCAGGTGGGCCACGTCCACGCCCAGGGGCACGTCGCGCACCAGCGGGATGATGCGGGCGTTCGACCGCGCCAGCTCCTCGTTGGCAGCCAGGTTCTCCCGCAACTTCGGCGTCAGCGCACCGAGGTGGGCGAAAATCCCGTCGAGGTCGCCGTAGTTCGTCAGGAGCTTGGCCGCCGTCTTCTCGCCCACCCCGGGCACGCCGGGCAGGTTGTCCGAGGGATCGCCGCGCAACGAGGCCAACAGCACGTACTGGGAGGGCGGCACCCCGCAGCGCTCGAAGATGCCGGCCTCGTCGTAGAGGGCGTAGTCGCTGACGCCCCGCTTGTTGTAGAGCACGCGCACGTACGGGTCCTGCACGAGCTGGAAGCTGTCGCGGTCGCCGGTGACGATGACCACCTCGCTCTGGCGTACGGCCGCCTCGGTGGCCAGGGTGGCGATCACGTCGTCCGCCTCGAACCCGGGCGCCTCGATCACCGGGATGGCGAGCGAGGCCATCACCTCGCGGATCATGTCGAACTGCGGCGGCAGCAGCCACGGCGTCTCGGCCCGGCCGGCCTTGTAGTCCGCCAGCATCTCGTCGCGGAACGTGTCGCCCGGGGCGTCGAAGGCCACCGCGAGGGCCGACGGGCGCTGCTCCCGGATGAGGTACACCAGCATGGACGTGAAGCCGTGCACCGCATTGGTGACGACGCCCGTCGAGGTGGCCAACGTGTCGGGGAGGGCGAAGTAGGCCCGGAAGGCCAGTGACATGCCGTCGAGCAGCAGCAGCGGGGCCGGGCGCTCCTGGCGTGTCGCCATTACTCCGACACTACGGGGTGAGGGTGCCGTCGACCACCTGCTGCGCCACGTCACGCATGCGCGCCCGCGTCTGCATGGCCGTGCGCTGAATGAAGCCGAACGCCTCCGTCTCGGGGAGGTCGTCCCGGTCCATCAGGATCTGCTTCGCCTCGTCGACGACCCGGCGCGTGGCGATCTTGTCCTCGGCGCCACCCCCCGACTGCTCGGCCTCGATCGCCCACTCCTGGCGCGCCTTGGCCAGCACGTCGGTGATGGCCGGTAGCAGCTCCCGGGACTGGAACGGCTTGATCAGGTAGGCCGCCACCCCCGAGTCCCGGGCCTCCTCAATCAGGTCGCGCTGGCTGAAGGCCGTGAGCAGCAGCACGACCACCTGATGGCGGGAGGTGATCTCGCGGGCGGCGCGCAAGCCGTCCATCCCGGGCATCTTGACGTCGAGGATGGCCAGGTCCGGCTTGTGCTCCTCCACGAGCTGCACCGCCTCGTCCCCGCGGCCGGTCTCCCCGACGACCTCGTAGCCGGCCGACACGAGGATCTCCTTGAGGTCGAGGCGCACGATGGCCTCGTCCTCGGCGATGACCACGCGGGCCAGGCTCGGTGTGGTGGCGCGTCCGTCCGTCATGCCGTCCCCCTCGGTGTGCTCACTGCGTGCCCGAGGCGACGTGGCCCAGCAGCTCGTCCTGGCGCTGCTCGAGATCCTTGACCGTGCGCACCAGCGCCTCGCGGGCCCGCACCATGGCGTCGGCGTGGCGGGCCGCCTCGTTGTGCTCCCGGGTGGCGAGGGGAGTCTCCGAGACCAGCGAGCGCACGCGGGCCTCGTCGGCCTCCTCCTGGACGACCGCCAGCTGCTCGTCGAGCACGGCCAGCTCCTCGCGCGCCCGGACGAGCCGGGTGTGGACGTCTCGGATTCTCCGCTCCAACAGGGCACGTTGCATGGAGGGTCAAGTGTACGTGGCAGGGAACCAGCCACGCCGCGCCTGGAGCGTCCCCAGGACCGCGTCGTCGGGCCGTCGGCCGACCCCCGGCGCGTCCGGTACGCGGACCCACCCGCCCGTCACCGGCGGATATCCACAGGGGTCGACGGAGAGGTAGTCGGCCGGATCGCCGAGGTCGCTGACCAGCCCCGTCGCGTCCTGGCTGAGCCGGGACGCCAGCGCGAGGTTCGAGGCGCGGCCCAGCCCCGCCTCGAAGAAGCCACCGACGAACGCCGGCACGCCGGCCTCGGCGCACGCGGCGTGCGCCGCCCACGTGGCCCGCACGCCCCCGAGCCGGGCGGGCTTGAGGCAGGCCATGGCGCACGACCCGTTGCGCAGCGCGTCGCGCACGCGTCGCGGGGTGGAGAGCGACTCGTCGAGGCAGATCGGCACCGGCAGGACGCGGGCGAGCTGCGCGTGCGCGACCAGGTCGGCGGGCGGGAGCGGCTGCTCAATGCAGAGGACGTCGAAGTCGGCCAGCCGGCTGAGGAGCGCGACGTCGTCCTCGTCGCCCCGGAACGACCCGTTGGCGTCGACCTGGAGCACCAGGCCCGGGTGGTCCTCCCGCACGGCGCGCACCGGCTCGATCTCCCACCCCGGCTCGATCTTGAGCCGGACCCGCGCCGCGCCGGCCCGCACCGCCGCACCCACCTCCCGGCGCAGCGCCCCCACGTCACGGTCGGCGGGAATGCCCACGACGGCGCCCACGGGCATCGTCTCGAACCCCGGCCCGGTCCCCAGCGCCTGGGCCATGGACCGGCCCTCGGTGCGGAGCTCGGCGTCCCAGACCGCCATCTCGAAGGTGGCGGCGAGCATCCGGTCGACGGCCGAGCTGCCGAAGAGCGGCGCCACCTCCGCCCCGCTCGGCAGATCCCCTCCCCTCGATTTCGCCGCCTGGTCCAGGCGCGCCACCCCAACGTCGACCGCGGCCCGCTCGACCTCGCGCAGCGCGGGGTCGACGGCGGTCCCCCCGTCGAGGGCGGCGCACTCCCCCCAGCCCTCGCCGCCCTCGGTCACGACCCGCACGAAGAGCAGCGGTCGGGTCCGGTGCACGCCGGCGGCGGTGCCGATGTCGTGGCGGAAGGGGAGATCGACGCTGACCAGCTCAACCCCGGCCAGCTTCACGGTGACGCGGCTCCCACCCCTTCACCGTAGATCGCAGCTTGTACGATCTGGCGTTCTCGCCCGGATGGCGGAATGGCAGACGCGGCGGCCTCAAAAGCCGCTGTCCGAAAGGGCGTGCGGGTTCGAGTCCCGCTCCGGGCACGGCCGATGTGACACGTTCTCGCTGCTCAGAGCCACGGCGTCTCGGTTCAGCCGTTCGTGGTGGTGTGGGTCACGGTCACGCTCCCGAGGGGTGTCACACCAGCCTTCGCGATGAGGAACCCGTTTCCGCTTGGCAGGGTGCACTTCATTCCTTGCGTCATGGACAGGCAGGTAATGGAGCCGAGGGTGACGGAGTACCCGTACGGCAGAGTGGGGGTCCCGACGCCGGCGTTCGCCAGGCAAAGGTCGCCGGTACACGACGTCAGTGTGGATGGGGCAGTCAGCGTCGCCGACTGTTGAGGTGAGAGCGTGTCGCAATAGGCCAGATCCTGCGGATTGGTGCCACCCTGTGTGTCGATTTCGCAGCTGATGTTTTGGGACGGCGAGTAGAACTCGGTGCTCGTCGGAGTCTCGGGAACAAGCGTCCCAGTTGTCGTGGTTACGGCGGCAGTCGTCGTCGTGACGGAGGTGGGGCTCGTCGTCTCGGTTGTGGAGCTGACAGGACTCGAGGTCGAGGTCGTAGAGGTCGCCGATGGAGTCGACGAGCTCGAGCAGGACGAAAAGATGGACGCAGCCGTGCCGACGATCCCGACCAGGATCACGGCCCGCCTCGCTGGTCGCCGACGAGCCACCTGCGAAGCGTAGGCCAGTGGTCATCGCATCCCGTGCGCTGTGGGGGTCAGCGCCGACGGCACGTCAGCATGCCCTGGGTCACATCACCGGGACGGGCGCAGGGGTCGGGTGCATGGAATGACCGACGCCCATGGACCCGGTGCCTGGGCCGGGGTCAGACGCCGGAGTGGTCGTCCTCGGGAAGGCCGGCAAAGTCGCTCTTGGCCTTCTTGTACCACCCCATTCCCTTGATGGGGTTCTTCCACCGACCCTTCATCGCCTTCAGGGCATCTTCGTGCCCCGTGTCGCCACCGGCGACCATCTCCTTGAGATGCCGATCCTGCGCCTTGATGACCTCGTCCGCGCTCCCGCCGTGATGCGGAGCGTCGCACGGGCCACCGAGCTCTCGACACGTCATCGTCTTCATGAATGTCGTTTCCTTTCTCTGTGTCGGCCCCCACCGGATGGCGAGGTCGTTGGTGTTCGCCGAAATCTCAGGACCGGGCCCGGACCCGGGCCACGTCCAGCGTGGCCAGCACGTCGGGGTCGGCAATCAGCTCGACCTCGCGCACCAGGCCCTCCCCGACGTGGAAGACGAAGGCGACCTTGACGGTCCCGGCCTGGATCCAGGCGGCGCCGAGGTCGCCGTCGATGGTGACCGGCGCCGCGCCGCGGGCGCCGTCGAAGCGAGCGGCCACGGCGGCTGCGCCGTCGTAGAGCGGATCCGTACCCATTCCCTGGGCCACCAGGTCGGCGCGCATGAGCGCATCGGGAGCGAGGAGCTGGAGAAGAGTCGTGAGGTCCCCACCGCGAGCGGCCGTCAGGAACGCGTCGACGACGCGGCGGCTGTCGGCCTGGCTCGCCCGCCCGGTGGCCGGCTCCGGCTCGCCCTGCACCTTGCGCCGCGCCCGGCTCGCGAGCTGGCGCACCGCGGTGCCCGAGCGTCCCATGACCGCGCTGATCTCGTCGAAGGGGTACCCGAAGACGTCGTGCAGGACGAACGCCGCCCTCTCGGCCGGCGCCAGGGCGTCGAGGACCATCTGCACCGCGCCGCCCATCTTCTCCGCCAGCAACGCGTCCACCTCCGGGTCGACCGGGGCGGGATCGGCCACGGCCTCGGCCCGCGCCTCGGCGAGCGACCGCGTGCGTCGTTTGCGCAGATGATCCAGGCAGAGGCGCGTCACGACGGTCGTCAGCCAGGCGGGCAGGTCGTCGATGCCATCGGTGCTGGAGAGCCGAAGCCAGGTCTCCTGCAGCACGTCGTCGGCATCGGCCGGCGAACCCAGGATCCGAGTGGCGATCGCCATCAGCCGGGGCCGCTCGGCCTCGAATTCGGTCGCTTCCATCGTGATCACATCATCTTGACGTCGACCGCCTCCGGAATGTGACCGGACCCTCAGCCGTGGTGGCCCACCGGAGCCTCGAGGCACGCGGGCCACCCCTCTGACATGGGCATATCCGGCTGGTTGTGGGCACGGGTCCGCCACGAGGGGCGTGCTCCCCGCCCCAGGAGCCGGCCCCGACACCCATATTTGCCACAACGGATTCAAGTGCCGGGGCGGGCCGCCGATAGACCCGGAGGAGCACCCTGCTCGGAACGTGCCAATCTTGAATGCCGCGATTGGACTCCCCTCCTCGCGGAGTCCCGTACCTGACCACCCATTCGCCGGCGAGCCACGGACCACCAACGACCTCCCATGACACGCATCCTCCGAAGCGTCGGCCTCGCGCTGGCCATTGCCGCAGCCGGGCTGGGTGGGTCCGCGCTCACGGCGACGGCCGGCGGGGCCACCCCTGCCCAGAGCGCCGGCGGGACACCACTGCCTCCGGGCTGGGAGCTCTGCATCCTCCAGGGGGTCAACGCACCGGCGACACAGGCCGACGTCGCCGATCTCGACGCGTGGCAGGCCGCCGAGGGCGGGTCGACGAACAACACGGCGGCGTACAACCCCTTCAACACGGGACGCACGATCGACGCCAGCGGTGCGCCGATCCCCGGAGCGGTGTCAAGCAGCGGCTTCCCCGCGTGGGCCACTTGGCCAGAAGGCTGTGAGGCAACAGCCATCACGCTGCTGCAGCCCAACATGTGGTCCATCACCGCCGCACTCCGCGCCGGGGGCGTGACGCCACCGGGGGCGTTCCTGGCCGTCGTCGACCAGAGCGCGTGGTGCGCTCCCTCGGCCGACGGGGTGCCGTGCTACGTCAACAGCATCCTCGGCGTCGCCGGCAGCCTCCCGGCAGTCCTGACCTCTTCGTCGGCGCTCGACGTCTACGGGAAGGTCACATCGGACCTGCACTCCTACCAACGG
>Ga0187890_10000475_pt1 | contig 28128 bp, 39 predicted proteins | sample June2016WEW_21_1_FD_133005 | JGI IMG/M metagenome (GOLD analysis project Ga0187890, IMG submission 133005) | Peatland microbial communities from SPRUCE experiment site at the Marcell Experimental Forest, Minnesota, USA - June2016WEW_21_10 | ecosystem: Environmental > Terrestrial > Soil >... | reverse complement strand
GCGGCGTCGAGCCCGATCTCCTCGGCGGCTTCCCGCAATGCCCCGGCCTCGGGCGTCTCGGCCCCGTCGAGGCGGCCTCCGGGGAAGCTGACCTCCCCGGTGTGGGTGCGCAGGTGGGCGGCGCGCCGGGTGAGGACCACCCGGGTCTCGCCGTCGACCTCGAACAGCGCCACCAGCACCGCCGAGGGGGCACCGGGGTCGGGGAAGCCGTCGAAGGTGACCCGTTGCGCCGCCAACAGGCCCTGGTGGTGTGCTTCGACGGCGTGGCGCACCCCGGCCAGGCCGATGCCCCGCCGGCGGAGGGGCTCGAGGCCCGCCCAGGGCGCGGCCACCCCCGCGTAGGCACGGGCCGGACGCGGGATGACCTGGCGACCCGAGGGCGGGAAGCCGTCGGGGGACCCCGGGCCTGGATCGGCGGCGTCGGCGGGAACCTGCATGAGGCGCACGCTATCGGCGCGACCCCGGACGACGAACGACCGGGCCTCTGAGGCCCGGTCGTTCCTGCACAGCGTGTCCGCCGACGGCGGCGGAGCTCCTGGCTACATCATCCCCATGCCGCCCATGCCACCCATGCCGCCGCCCATGCCACCCATGGCCGCAGCTGCTGCGGCCGGGTCGCTCTTCTCGGGCTTGTCGGCCACCACAGCCTCGGTGGTGAGCAGCAGGGCAGCCACCGACGCCGCGTTCTGCAGCGCGGAGCGGGTGACCTTGGCGGGATCGATGACGCCCGCCTTCACGAGGTCTTCGAAGTTCCCCGTGGCGGCGTTGAGGCCGACGGCGCCGGACTCGCTCTCCACCTGGCGGACCACCACCGCACCCTCGAGCCCGGCGTTGATGGCGATCCACTTGAGCGGCTCGTCGAGGGCATGGGCGACGATGCGCGCCCCCGTGGCCTCGTCGCCGTGGAGGGACTTGGCGAGCTTCTCGACTGCGGCCCGGCTGCGGACCAGGGCGACCCCGCCCCCGGCCACGATGCCCTCTTCGATGGCGGCACGGGTAGCCGACAGGGCGTCTTCGATCCGGTGCTTCTTCTCTTTGAGCTCGACCTCGGTCGCCGCGCCCACCCGGACGACGGCCACGCCCCCGGCCAGCTTGGCCAGGCGCTCCTGGAGCTTCTCGCGGTCCCAGTCGGAGTCGGTGTCCTCGATCTCGCGCTTGATCTGCGCGATCCGACCCTTGACGTCGCTTTCGGCGCCGGCGCCGTCGACGACCGTGGTGTCGTCCTTGGTGACGATCACCCGGCGGGCCGAACCCAGCAGGTCGATGGTGGCGTTCTCGAGCTTGAGCCCGATCTCCTCCGAGATGACCTGGGCACCGGTGAGGACGGCCAGGTCCTGGAGCATGGCCTTGCGGCGGTCACCGAAGCCCGGCGCCTTGACCGCCAGCGACGTGAAGGTGCCGCGGATCTTGTTGACCACCAGCGTGGCCAGGGCCTCTCCCTCGACGTCCTCGGCGATCAAGAGCAGCGGCTTGCCCGTCTGCATGACCTTCTCGAGGACGGGCACGAGGTCGTGCACGGCGCTGATCTTCTGGTTGGCGATCAGGATCAGCGGCTCCTCGAGGATCGCCTCCTGGCGCTCGGGGTCGGTCACGAAGTACGGCGAGAGGTAGCCCTTGTCGAACTGCATGCCCTCGGTGAACTCGAGCTCGAGCCCGAAGGTGTTGGACTCCTCGACCGTGACGGTCCCGTCCTTGCCCACCTTGTCGATGGCCTCGGCCAGCACCTCGCCGATCGATGCGTCGGCGGCCGAGATCGACGCCACCTGCGCGATCTCGTGCCGGGAGTCGATCTCCTTGGCCTGCTTCTTGATGGCACCGACGACGGCCTCGACGGCCTTCTCGATGCCACGCTTGAGCGACATGGGGCTGGCTCCCGCCGCCACGTTGCGCAGTCCCTCGTGGATGAGGGCCTGGGCCAACACGGTGGCGGTGGTGGTGCCGTCACCGGCGACGTCGTTGGTCTTGGTGGCGACCTCTTTGACCAGCTGGGCACCCATGTTCTCGAAGGGGTCCTCGAGTTCCACCTCGCGGGCGATGGTCACGCCGTCGTTGGTGATGGTGGGGGCGCCGAACTTCTTGTCGATGACGACGTTGCGGCCCTTGGGGCCCAGTGTCACCTTCACGGTGTCGGCCAGCTTGGCCACGCCGGCCTCGAGGCCGCGGCGCGCCGCCTCGTCGAACTTCAGAATTTTGGACATGCCCTGTCGCCCCTCTACTTCTTGGTGATCTTGGCGAGCACGTCACGGCTCGAAAGGATGAGGAAGTCCTCGCCCTCGAACGTGATCTCGGTGCCGCCGTACTTCGAGTAGACGACGGTGTCCCCGGCGGCGACGTCGACGGGCACGAGCTCGCCGGTGTTCTCGGCACGGCGGCCCGGGCCGACGGCGATCACCTCACCTTGCTGGGGCTTCTCTTTGGCGGTGTCGGGGATCACGAGCCCGGAGGCGGTGGTCTCTTCCGATTCGCCGGGGCGGACAACGATCCGGTCCTCGAGGGGGTGGAGCTTCATGGCAGGTGAGCCTCCTGTAGGCACTTAGCACTCGAACCTTGCGAGTGCTAACGATAGCGGGCGCCGAGGCGCCGGGCAACCGGGGCCCGACGGGGCGGGACCGACTCCGGGCCGGCCGGCTCAGGTGAGCAGGGGTAAGCGGAGATTGGGATCGGCGCCGGCGTCGAGGGGGGTGGGCCCCACCTGCTCGAGCTGCCACCACCCCGCCGCCGCGATCATGGCCGCGTTGTCGGTGCAGGTGGCCAGGCTGGGGAGGTAGGCGGGCAGGCCCAGCGGGGCGCAGGCCTCGGCCAGGGCCTGGCGCAGGACCCCGTTGGCGGCCACCCCTCCGGCTAGGCACACACCCCGGGCTCCCACCGCCACCGCCGCCTTGCTCGCCTTGGCCACGAGCACGTCCACCACGGCCCGCTGGAACGAGGCCGCCACGTCCCGGTCCGAGGCCTCGGGGTGGCGTCGCACGGCGTGGACCACCGCCGTCTTGAGCCCGCTGAAGGAGAAGTCGAGCCCCTCGCCCAGCATGGCCCGGGGAAAGGCGAAAGCGGCCGGGTCGCCGCCCGACGCGGCCCGCTCGATGGCCGGGCCCCCGGGGTACCCGAGGCCGAGGAACCGGGCCACCTTGTCGAAGGCCTCGCCGGCGGCGTCGTCGAGGGTCTGGCCCAGCAGCCGGTAGCGGCCCGGGCCCTCCATCGACACGAGCAGGGTGTGGCCGCCCGAGACGAGGAGCACGGCCACCGGCCACTCGATGGCGCGGTGCTCCAGCAGCGCCGCGAAGAGGTGACCCTCCAGATGGTTGACGCCGACGAAGGGCAGCTCCCAGGCCAGCGCCAGCGCCTTGGCCTCGCTCACCCCCACGAGCAGCGACCCGATCAGCCCGGGGCCCATGGTGGCCGCCACGGCGTGCAGATCACTCCCGGTCCGACCGGCCCGCCCGAGCGCCTCTTTGATGACGGGGGTGAGGAGCTCGAGATGGGCCCGGCCGGCGAGCTCGGGGACCACGCCGCCGTAGATGGCGTGCAGGTCGACCTGGCTCGAGACCACCGACGACAGCACCTCGGAACCCCCGTCGACCACCGCCGCCGCGGTGTCGTCGCACGACGTCTCGATGCCGAGCACGAGGGCGCCGGTGCCGGTCACGGCTCGGACCGCAGCCGGGCGTCGATCCCCGCCAGGCGCTGCGCGTACTCGGGGCTGTCGACGTCGCGCGCCCACATGACGATGGCGTCCTCCCCGGTCTCGGGGTAGTAGTTGGGCCGGACGCCCACCGGGGCGAAGCCGAAGCGCCGGTACAGCGCCTGGGCCGAGGTGTTGGTCATCCTGACCTCGAGCGTCAGGTGACGCACGCCGAGGGCGGGGGCGGCCCGGGCCTGGTCGAGGAGCAGCACGGTGCCGATGCTGCGGCGATGCCAGGCCGGGTCCACCGTGAGGGTGGTGATGTGTCCGTCCTCCATCACGATCATGAGCCCGCTGTAGCCCACCACCAGGGGACCGATGGTGGCGACGGTGTAGCGGCGCGAGCTCCGTTGGGCCAGCTCGGACAGGAACACCGTGGAGGTCCACGGGCGTGGATAGTTCGCCTCTTCGATGACCACGACGTGGCGCAGGTGCCGCCGTCGTAACGGCACGATCCGCACCGCGTCGGCGACGCGGGCCGAGGTCCCGCCCTGCTCGTCACCGTCGGGGGCGGGCCCCTCGTCCCAGGCGGCCGGCACTCAGGTCCCCGCGCCGGCGCGCCGCGCCCGCGTCTCCCAGTTGATCCGGGTGTCCGCGTCGCGCAGGTAGTGGGGGAGCACGGCGGTCTCCGCGCTCGTCTCCCCCGCCGCCGCCTTGGACAGCACCAACGTGGCCAACACCGTCGGGGAAGGGAGGTCGAAGGCTTCCCCCGCGATCACCACACCAGGCACGACGTCCAGTATCGCCCGGTACCGGCGCGCCCCGTTTCCCACCAACAGGACCGGCCCGCGCCGCCCCGAGAGCTCCGCGGCAAGCGCCTCGGGGGTCCGGCGGCTCTCGGGCTCCTCCCACGCCATCCCGTCGGCGGTCACTGCGAGGCGGCCCACGAAGACCTCGCCCCGCCGGGCGTCGACGACGGGAACCACGACCGTGCCGGGCGCCACGCCCGACGTCGCCACCGCCTGGGCCAGGACCTCGAGGCTGCCCACCGTGACGAGGGGCCGGTCCAAGGCGAACGCCAACGCCTTGGCGGTGCCCACGCCGACGCGAAGTCCCGTGAAGAGCCCGGGACCGACGTCGACACCCACGGCGTCGAGCCCGGAGAGGCCCACCCCGACGCGCCGGCACACGAATTCGATGGCGGGGGCGATCGACTCGGCGTGATGCCGGCCCCGTGACACCGTGGCGGTGGCGAGCACACCGGTCTCGTCGGCCAGGGCCACCCCCGCCAGTTCGGTCGCCGACTCGAGCGCCAGGATCATCACGACCTCGCCCACTGCGCCAGCAGGCGGGTGAGCTCGGCGTGGCGGGGCGACCACGACGGGCCGGCCGTGATCGTCACGCACCGCTCGTCGTCGTGGGGGCCCGCGGCGAGACGCACCGAGAGGGCGTCGGCCCCGAGCACGGGCTCGGCCACGTCTCCCCACTCCACGACGGCCACCGCATCTTCCTCCACCAGTTCCCCGATGGCGAGGTCGACGACCTCCCCCAGGTGCTCGAGGCGGTAGAGATCGGCATGGAGAAAGGCCCGCACCGCCGGTGGCGCCCCGTGTTCATCCCCCTCGCGTTCGCTCCCCGGGCGAGCGGGCGGAGGGACCGGGCACGGGTAGGAGCGCACGAGCGTGAACGTGGGGCTCGTCACCTGATCGGTGACCCCGAGACCGGCCCCGATCCCCTGGGCCAGCGTGGTCTTGCCCGCGCCCAGCTCCCCGGCCAGGAGCACGACGTCGCCGGGACGCAGTCCCCGGGCCAGGGCGGCCCCGAGCGCCCGGGTCTCGTGCGCCGACTCGGTCCGCAGCCGCACCGGGGCGAGGTCCCCGGCGGCGCGGGTCACGGCTGATCGCCGGCCAGGAGCCGCTTGGCCCGGACGAAATCGGCGCGCATCTCCGCCACCACCTCGGCCCCGCCCCGCAACCCCGCGGCGGGGTGGTACGTCGGGACGATGTGCCCCGTGGCGAAGGGGTAGGCCCGACCGCGCAACCGACGGATGCCCTCGGTGGTGTCGAGGAGCAGGCGGGTGGCGAAGTTCCCCAGGGTGACCACGACACGGGGGGAGATCAGCGCCACCTGGGCGTCGAGGTAGGGGCGGCACGAGGCGATCTCGTCGGGAAGGGGGTCGCGGTTGCCGGGGGGACGGCACTTCACGACGTTGGCGATGTAGCACTGGCTGCGGTCGAGGCCGATCTCCTGATGCAGGAGCTTGTCGAGGAGCTTGCCGGACCGGCCCACGAAGGGCTCCCCGGCGAGGTCCTCCTCGCGACCGGGGCCCTCGCCGACGAACATGAGCGGGGCGGCGCCGTCCCCCACGCCGAACACCACCTGGGTCCGACCCGCGGCCAGCGCGCACCGGGTGCAGGCCATGGCCTCGGTCTGCAGCTCGGCCAAGGTGCCCACCGCGGCATGGTAGCGCCGGACGGCTCCGGGGCCACCGGCGTCAACCCAGCTTGGCGGCGAACTCCTCGACGAGGCGGGCGAACTCGTGGCGGCGCTCGATCATGGGCATGTGCCCACAGCGGGGAAGCTCCACCAGCTCCGAATGAGGCAACGCCGCCGCGGTGCGCAGGGCGTGACGCGGGGGCGTGAGACGGTCGCGCGAGCCGACCACCACGAGCACCGAAAGCTCGAGGGTCCCGAGCCATTTCGACAGGTCGAAGAGCGCGATGGCCGGCAGCAGCTCGGCCACCGTGGCGGCCGGCGTCGCCATGTGGAGCCCTTCGACGAACCGGACCTGGGCCGCGGGTGCGTCGGCCCCGAAACCCATGCGGGTGAGCCACCAGCGCAGATCCTGGGACGCCACGGTGCGCACCCCCCACCGGTCGGCCAGCCCGACGGCGCGCGCCGAGACCGGCCCGGCCAGGCGGGCCACGCCGCCGAATCCCGGCACGCGGGTGAAGGGACCGCCGGTGGTGGACACCAGAGCCAGACCCGCCACCCGGCGCCGCATCTCGTCGGCGGGAGCGTCGTGGGCGAGCTGGAGGGCCACCATGCCCCCCATGGAATGGCCCACCACCAGGGCGTGTTCCACGTTGAGGGCGTCGAGCACGGTGCGGACGTCCACCGCCATGCGCCGCAGTGCCGGCGATCCTTGTTGGGCCACCGACATGCGGGCCTCGGCCCGCAGCTCGTCGACGAGTCCGGAGTCTTCGGTCATGGAGAACCCCGACGACCCGGGGACCGACCGGCCGTGACCCCGGAGATCGAGAGCGATCACCCGGTGATGCGCGGCGAGGTCGCGCAATTGATGGGCCCACAACGCCCCGCTGAGCATGAAGCCGTGGAGGAGCACGACGGGCGGGCCCTCACCCCGCTCGATCACGTGCATACGCCCACCGTCGTCCATCTCGAAGTCGTGCTCGATGCAGTCCTCGGGGATGGTCAGGCCCTCGGCCACGATCTCGTCGGTCGATGCCCGGGTACGCGCCACCGCGCGGTGTTGCGCCGCCCACCCCGCCGCCAGTGCCGCCCCGGTGCCGGCGGCCACGCCGCGCACCAGCCGGCTTCTGTACAGCGGTCGCTTCTCGCTCATGGCTGACCCTCCCGGTCGACGACCACACGCGGCACGCGTGGGCCGATACCGCAGAACACCTCGTGCGCGATGGTGTCGAGCACGTCCGCCCAGTCCGACGCCGTGACGGACTCCGCGCCCTGCCGGCCGATCAGGACCACGTCGTCACCCACCGCCACGTCGCGGTCAGGGCCGCAGTCCACCACGATCTGGTCCATCGTGACCATCCCGGCCAGGGGGCGGCGTCGGCCGCCCACGAGCACGGTACCGCCCCGCGTGAAGTAGCGCCGGGGCACGCCATCGGCGTAGCCGAGGGGCACCGTCGCCACCGTCGAGGGACCGTCGAGGCGATGGAGCCGGCCGTAGGACGGGCGCTCGCCGGCCTCGAGTTGGCGCACCAGGGTCACCCGGGCCCGCAGCGACAGCACGGGGCGCAGCGTTCCCGCCCCGGTGGCCTCGACCGCGGCGGCCACCGGCGGGTCAAGGTGGGGGAAGGTCGGGGCACCGTACAGGGCGATCCCGCAGCGCGCCATGTCGAGACGGGCGGCGGGATAGGCGATGGTGCCCGCCGAGTTCGCGGCGTGGAGCATCGGCGGCGGGTACCCGGCGCCGGCCAGCGCGTGGCGCGCCTCGAGAAGGCGGCGGAGCTGGGCCTCGGTGAAAGGTCGGTCCTCGGGCCCCACCCCGTCTGCCACCGGAAAGTGCGTCCACAGCGCCTCGAACCGCAGCGCCGGTGCCTCGGCCACGCTCCGCACGAGCTCGAGCAGGTCCGCCGGGTCGGCCCCGACGCGATGCATGCCCGTGTCCACCTTGACATGGACGGCGCACACCACACCGGCGCGGGCGGCGGCCTCGGCCGCGGCCCCGATGCCGTGGCGCGAATAGAGAGACAGCGTGAGCCCGTACCCCACGACGTCGGCCATGACCTCGGGAGGGGGCTCGGACAAGACGAGCACCGGCGCCGTGAGGCCGGCGTCGCGCAACTCGATGCCCTCCTCGGGCGTCGCCACCGCCAACCAGGTCGCGCCGCCCTCGAGGGCGGCCCGGGCCACCGCCACGGCCCCGTGGCCGTAGCCGTCGGCCTTGACCACGGCACACAGGGCCGCCGGCGCCGCCATCCGCGCCAGGACCGAGGCGTTGTGGCGGACGGCGCCGACGTCGATCTCGGCCCACACCGGACGCAAGGGCGCGGGGAGGGAGCTCACGGCGGACTCGCTTCGAACCCCGGCCCGTCTCACCCTCGGCGCAGCCCCGACAGCCATCGGCCCAGCAGCTCGGCGAGGTCTCCCGCCACGAGCCCCTCGGGCGGCCCCAGCGCGGCGGCCCGGCCATGGGCATGCGCGGCCAGCGCCGCGGCAAGACGGGGTTCGACGCCCCGGGCGACGAAGGCGCCGATGGCGCCCGAGAGCACGTCCCCGGTGCCTGCGGTGGCCAGCCGGGGCGATCCCGCCGTCACCACCAACACCTGCCCGGCCGGATCGGCGACGACCGTGGTGGGTCCCTTCAGCAGCACCACCGCACCACAGCGCTCGGCCAGTGCGCTCGCCGCAGTGATGCGGTCTTCGCCGGGCGGCGCCCCGGCCAGGCGGGCGAACTCCCCCTCGTGGGGGGTGAGCACGACCGTCGGTGCCCCGCGCCCGGTCGCCGCGCCCGCGTCCTCGGGGACGGCGCGCACCACGGCGCCGATCTCGTCACCGGAGCCCAGCGCGAACAGACCGTCGGCGTCGACGACGATCGGCACCGTCGTCCGGGCCACCACAGCACGGACGTCGGCCACCGTCGAGTCGGCCCGCCCCAGGCCGGGACCGACCACCGACGCCCGACACCGTTGCGACATGGCCAGCGCCTCCGATGACCACCCCCGCGCCGGCAGCTCGGTTCCGACGGCCTCGCTCACGGAGAAGTCGGCGAGGTCACCGCCGGGGATGCCCAGCCGGACCATCCCCGCCCCGCTGCGGTAGGCGGCACGGGCGCACAGACCCGCGGCGCCGGTCATGCCCGGCGATCCCGCCACCACCGACAGGGCGGAGGTCCACTTGTGAGCGTCGCGGGGGCGCGGCGAGAGGAAGCGGACCACATCGGCGTCCTCGATCATCCACATGCGCGCCCCGCTCACGTCGAGGCCGATGTCGGCCACCTCGACGCGTCCCGCCAGCAAGGAGCCGTCGCCTTGCAAGAGCCCGGTCTTGATCGCCGCGAACGTCACCGTCACGTCGGCACGCAGCGGCTCGCCGCACGCCTCGCCGGTATCGCCGTTGACCCCCGAGGGAATGTCGACGGCGAGCACGGGCACGCCCGGAGGCACTGCGGGGGCGCGGTAGGTGCCCCGGAACCCGGTCCCGTAGGCGGCGTCGATCACGAGGTCGACCGTGCCGGCCGGCCCGATGCGATCGGGGGCGTCGCCGGCGTCGACGACGGTCACCCGGGCCCCGCGCCGGCGCAGCCGGGTGGCGGCCACGCGCCCGTCGGCGCCGTTGTTGCCCTTGCCCGCCACCACCACGACGTTGCGCCCGTAGGTCCCCCCCAGCATCCGCACCGCCCACGTCGCCACGGCCGTGCCGGCCCGCTCGACGAGCACCTCCTCGCTCACGTGCTTGAGACCCTCGGCGTCGACGGCGCGCATCTCGTCCACGCGCAGCACCGGCTTCATGGGGTCACCTCTCCGTCGGCGTGTCCGGGCCCCTCGGCGACGACGGTGGCGATGGCGATGGCGTCGGTGTGGGTGAGCGAGACGTGCCATCGGCGCACGCCGCGGCCGAGGCTGATCGCCGCGGCCCGTCCCGACAGGACCAGGCCCGGTTCGCCGTTGTCGGCTCTGACCACCTCGACGTCACGGAACCCCGCCGCGCCGACACCCACGCCGAGCGCCTTCAGCACCGCCTCTTTCGCCGCGAACCGAACGGCGAGGCGGGGGCCCGGATCCGTGCTGCGGTGCGCGTAGGCGCGCTCGGACTCGGTGAAGAGCCGACCCAGGATGGTGGGGCGGCGCGCCATGACCCGCCGGAAGCGGTCGACGTCGACGGCGTCGACGCCGATGCCGCAGACACCGGCGACACCACCGACGCCGAGTCCAGCCCGGGGCGCGGTCACTCCACCGTGACGGTCTTGGCCAGGTTGCGGGGCCGATCGACATTGTGGCCGTGCAACCGGGCGATGTGGTACGCCAGGAGCTGAAGGGGGACGACGTCGAGCACCGGCGCGAAGAGCGGGTGCGTCTTCGGGACCCACAGGACCTCGTCGGCCTGCGACGCGGTGTCGGTGTCGCCCTCGTTGGCCACGAGCACGACCGTGGCACCCCGGGCCCGCACCTCGGCCACGTTGCCCATCATCTTCTCCCACAGATGGGTGCGGGTCGCCACGCCCACCACCACCGTGCCCGGCACGATCAGGGCGATGGGCCCGTGCTTGAGCTCACCGGCGGGATACCCCTCGGCCCGCACGTAGGAGATCTCCTTCAACTTCAACGCCCCCTCGAGGGCCACGGGGAACCCCACGTGGCGGCCCAAGAAGAAGAAGTCCCGGGTGTCGATGAACTGGGCGGCGATGCCGGCGACCTCGGCCTCGCGCTCGGGGGAGAGCGACCGCTCCACCAGTTCGGGGAGCCTGGCCAGATCCGCGAACAGGACGCGGGCGTCGGCGGGCTCGACGAGACCCCGCAGCTGGGCGAGGTACAGCGCCAACAGCTCGAGCGCCACCACCTGGGTCAGATGGGTCTTGGTGGCCGCCACCCCCACCTCGGGGCCGGCCCGGGTGTAGAGGACGCCGTCGGCCTCGCGGGCCATGGAGGAGTCGACGACGTTGGAGATGACCATGATCTTGGCGTCCCACTGGCGCGCCTCGCGCATGGCCTGGAGGGTGTCGATGGTCTCGCCGGACTGGCTCACCCCGACGACGAGGGTCCGGTCGTCGAGGACGGGGTCCCGGTAGCGGAACTCCGAGGCGATGTCGATCTCGGTGGGCAGCCGGGCCAGTCGTTCGATGGCGTACTTGGCCACCATGCCGGCGTGGTAGCTCGACCCGCAGGCCACCACGAACACCTTGTCGACCCGGCGCAGCTCGTCGTCGGTGATCCGGAGCTCGTCGAGCTCGACGGTCCCGTTCGGTCGCAGCCGGCCGAGCAGGGTGTCGGCGATGGCACGGGGCTGCTCGTGGATCTCCTTCCCCATGAAGTCGGGGTAGCCGCCCTTCTCGGCGGCCTCGAGGTCCCAGTCCACGTGGAGCTCTTTGGGTTCGACCTCTTTGCCCTGCAGGGTCGTCACGAGCATCGAGCCGGGCCGCAGCACCACGACCTGGTCGTCGTCGAGCACCCAGAACCGTCGCGTCCGCCCCAGCAGGGCGGGGATGTCCGACGCCAGGAGCCCCTCGCCCCCTTCGCCGTCGCCCATGCCGATGATGAGCGGCGACACGCGCCGCCCCGCCACGATCGTGCCCGGCTCGTCGGCGGACATGACCGCCAGGGCGAAGGCGCCCCGCACCTCGCGCAGCGTGGACCGCACGGCGTCGGCCAACGATGCCCCGCCCGAGATCTCCCTCTCGACGAGGTGGGCGATGACCTCGGTGTCGGTGTCGGTCACGAAGGTGTGGCCCTCGTCGCGCAGGCGGACGGCCAGCTCCCGCCAGTTCTCGATGATGCCGTTGTGCACGACGGCCACGTCCCCGGTGCAGTCGAGGACGGGGTGGGCGTTGGCTTCGGTGGGGTGGCCGTGGGTGGCCCACCGGGTGTGGCCGATCCCGGCGGAGACCGAGTAGGGCCCTTCCTCGACGACCTTGCGGAGGTCCTCCAGAGAACGGGTCCCGGTGGCCGCTCTCGCCCGCCACAGGACACCCTCGGACTGCAGCGCCACCCCGGCCGAGTCGTAGCCCCGGTATTCCAGGCGCTCGAGGCCCTGGAGCAGGACCCCCAGCACCTCGCCACCTCCGGTGGCGCCGATGATCCCGCACATGGGTCCCAGGCTAGGGCGTGGTCCCGGCCCGGCGGGAACGTGGCGGCCCCGGGCCTCGCCCTGCGCTCACTCGGGTGAGGCCGGCACCAGCGCTTTCTCGACGACGGCGCACAACCGGAGCGCGGCGGCATGCGCCACCGCCTCGTTCTCGGCCTCCACCATGACCCGCACGAGCGGTTCGGTGCCGCTGGCCCGCAGGAGCACGCGCCCGCGCTCGCCGAGCTCGGCCTCCACGGCGACGACTTCCGCCTCCACCGCCGGCGCGGCGACGGCGTGGGCGGGGTCGGTTGCGGACACGTTGAGCAGCACCTGCGGCAACCGCTGCATGGCGCCGCGCGCCAGGGCCTCCAACGGGGTGGCGGCGCGCTTGACGAGGTCGAGCAGCAAGACGCCGGTGAGCACCCCGTCCCCCGTCGTCGCCAACTCGCGGAACACGATGTGACCCGACTGCTCGCCGCCCAGGGTGAGCCCGTCGGCGTTGAGCGCCTCGAGGACGTAGCGGTCCCCGACCTGGGTCTCGCGCACGGTGATGCCCCGCTCGGCCATGGACAGCCGGAAGCCGAGGTTGGTCATGACCGTGACGACGACCGAGTTGCCCGCCAGCTTGCCGCGCGCCGCCAGATCGGTGGCGAACATCGACAACAGTTCGTCCCCCGTGGCGAGCGCCCCGGTGTGGTCCACGGCCAGGAGCCGATCGGCGTCCCCGTCGAGCGCCAGTCCGAGATGGGCGCCGCGGGCGACGACCTCGGCGGCGAGCGCCTCGGGATGCGTCGATCCACAACCGTCGTTGATGTTGGAGCCGTCGGGCGTATGGGCGATGGCGTGCACCTCCGCACCCAGCCGACCGAAGACCTCGGGCGCCACGACTGAGGCGGCGCCGTTGGCACAGTCGACCACGACGCGCAGCCCCGAGAGGTCACGGCCCTCGAGCACGCCGACGAGGTGGTCGACGTAGCCGAGACGGGCATCGGGCTCGACGTCGAGCCGGCCGACCCCGTGGCCGGTCGGGGGGCGCGAAGCGGCCCCGTCGGACTCGAGCACCCGGGCGAGCTCTTCCTCGATGGACAGCTCGGTGGCGTCGGGGAGCTTCAGGCCCCCGGCCGCGAAGAATTTGATGCCGTTGTCGGAGAAGTGATTGTGCGAGGCCGAGACGACGGCGGCCGGATAGCCGCGCCGGGCCGAGAGCCAGGCCACACCCGGCGTGGGGAGGACGCCGAGGTCCACCACGTCGGCCCCCTCGCTCGCCATCCCCGCCGACAGGGCAGCTTGGAGCAGAGGACCGGACCGTCTGGTGTCGCGGCCGACCAGGAAACACGGGGCCGGGAGGGCGCGGGCCGCGGCGCGACCGAGGGCCATGACGAGCTCCGCGCCCAATTCGGCGTTGGCAACCCCGCGAATGCCGTCGGTGCCGAACCGCAGCCCCACGACCGGCTACCGCTTGGAGTACTGAGGTGCCTTGCGCGCCTTCTTGAGGCCGTACTTCTTGCTCTCTTTCTCGCGGGCATCGCGAGTGAGCAGCCCGGCCTTCTTGAGCACGGCACGCAGCTCGGGATTGAGCTCGACGAGAGAGCGGGTGATCCCGAGGCGCATGGCGCCGGCCTGTCCCGACACGCCCCCGCCCGCGATGGTGGCTTCGATGTCGTAGCCCTCGGTGAGGTTGGTGACCCGCAGGGGCTCGGTCACGACCATGCGATGGGTGGCAGAGCTGAAGTAGTCGTCGAAGGCCCGCCGGTTGATGGTGATCTTCCCCTGGCCGGTCCGCACCCGCACCCGTGCCACCGCCGCCTTGCGTCGGCCTGTCGTCTGGCACAGCGGGGTGCCGAGCTTGACCTTGGTCGTCACGTTCCTGGTTCCTATCTCTTGGGCTCGAAGGACACGGTGGCCCGGGGGTTCACGACCGGGCCCGGGCGCCGGGCACGTCGAGAGGTTCGGGCTGCTGGGCCTGGTGGGGGTGCTCGGCGCCGGCGTAGACCTTGAGCTTGCCGAGCTGCTGGCGGCCGAGCCGGGTACGCGGCAGCATGCCCCGCACGGCGCGGCGTACGATCTCCTCGGGCCGCTCCGACAGGAGGTCGCCGTACTTCTTCTTGGTGAGCCCGCCGGGGTAGCCGCTGTGGTGGTAGACGAACTTCTTCTCGGACTTGTCCGATGTCAGCACGACCTTGGCCGCGTTGACCACGACGATGTGGTCGCCGGTGTCGATGTGGGGGGCGAAGATGGGCTTGTGCTTCCCCCGCAGGCGCGAGGCCACCTCGGTGGCCAGCCTTCCGAGCACCATGCCCTGGGCGTCGATGACGTGCCAGGACCGGGTGATGTCGTCAGCCTTGGGCGAAAACGTGCGCACGCAGCAATCCTTGTCTTGTGTCCCGGGCACCGACGGGCGTCACGGCGCCTACCGGCTCGGGTGCCGACCGCTGGGCGACCCCGTGTAGAGGGGCAGCTCCTGCACGTAGCCGGCGGACAACGTTAGGCGCTGGGACTCCCCCCGGCAAACGGCGCAGGTCCGAGGACCCCTCGACCCGATCGGCTCTCATTCGTCGTAATCCACGCCGACCAGGCACAGGCCCTGGGGCGGGGCGATGACCCCTCCCACCCGGGACCGGTCGCCGCTCTGGAGGAGCCAGTTGACGTCCGACGCCCGCCGGCGGCCCCGGCCGACCTCGACGAGGGTCCCCACCACCGACCGGACCATCTGGTGGCAGAACGACGTGGCGGCGATGTCGAACCGCAGCAGACGGGCACCGGGGCCGAGCTCGCCGGGGCGGACGGGGATCTCGACGAAGCGGGCGTCGAGGACACGCCTGGGGATGGGGGTCCCCGGGGCGGTCCCCGGCACGCGCCGGCAGAAGGCCCTGAAGTCGTGCTCACCGAGGAGGGCGTCCGCGGCACTGGCCATGGCCCGGAGGTCGAGGGGCCCCGGGACGTGCCACGAGGTCGGCGCCAACAAGGGGTCAGGGGTCAGGTCCTCGAGGATGAGGTAGCGGTAGCGCCGCGCCCGGGCCGAGCGGCGGGCGTCGAAGCCGGGCGGGGCCACCTCGGCCGACCGCACCACCACCGAGGGCTTGAGGAGGGTGTTCACCGACCGCACCAACCGGTCGACGTCGACGTCCTGGCGCACGTCGACGTGCACCACCTGATTCTGGGCGTGGACCCCGGCATCGGTGCGGCCTGCGCACACGAGGTCCACGGGGTGGCCGACGACGAGGCCGATGGCGCCGGCCAGCGCGCCGGCCACGGTGCGCTGCCCGGGCTGGACGGCAAATCCCCGGAACCCGGCCCCGTCGTAGGACACCGTCAAGCGCAGACGCGTGGTCAGCGCCGGGAGGGCCTCGCCGTGTCGGTGCGTCTGCGGCGCGACGGGCTCAACGTCGGGAAGGGGGTCAGGGGTCGAGGAGCCCGACCCGGCCACCGCCGACCCCACCCCGGCGGCACCCTCGGGGGCGGCCGTGAGGTCGGGGTCGAACAGGGTCAAACCAGTTCGATGCGCGCCATGGGCGCGCTGTCGCCCAGGCGGGGGCCGAGCTTCAGGATCCGGGTGTAGCCACCGGGTCGGTCCGAGTAGCGCGGGGCGATCTCCTCGAAGAGCTTGTGCGCCATGTCCTTGTCCCTGATGAGGGCGACCACGTTGCGGTGGCGGTGCACGCCGCCTTTCACCGCGGCGGTGATGCACTTCTCGGCCACCGGTCGCAGGGCCTTGGCCTTGGCCTCGGTGGTCACCAGTGACTCCGCGGCGATGAGCGAGGCCACCAGGTTGCCGAGCATGGCCTTCTGGTGGGCGGCGTCACCACCGAGTCTCCGACCCCTGCGGGGCGTGCCACGCATGGCCGGCTCAGTCCTTGACGCGGAGCGACAGGCCCCGCTCGTCGAGGCGCTGGATCACCTCGTCGAGGGACTTCTGACCGAAGTTCGTGATGGCCAGAAGATCCTCCGCGGTCCGCTCCACGAGCTCGCCGATGGTGTTGACCTGGGCGCGCTTGAGGCAGTTGCGGGGCCGCTCGGACAGGTCGAGGTCCTCGATGGCGAGGTCGAGGTCCGGTGAGCCGCTCGTCGAGGTCCCCACCTCGCCGAGCTCGAGGCCCTGGGGCTCGTCCTCGAGGTCGGCCACCAACCCCACCAGGGAGCGCAGGGTGTCCCCGGCCGAGGCCAGTGCCTCGCGGGGCGTGAGCGACCCGTCGGTCTCGATGTCGAGGACGAGGCGATCGAAGTCGGTCGACTGCTCGACCCGCACCGGCTCCACCGAGAAGGCCACCCGTCGCACCGGGGAGAAGATGGAGTCAACGGGGATGACGCCGATGGTGTTGGAGCGCTTGTTGCGCTCCGCCGAGGCGTATCCCCGTCCCCGCTCCACGGTGACGTCGATGGCCAGGCGTCCTTTGCCGTTGAGGGTGGCGATGTGGAGATCCGGGTTGAGGACCTCCACGTCCGCGGTGAGCTGCAGGTCCCCGGCCGACACGTCCCCGGGCCCCCGCTTGTCGCAGCGCAGGGTGAGGGCGTCGTCGGCGTGCACCCGCAGGACCACGTCCTTGAGGTTCAAGATGATGTCGGTGACGTCCTCTTTGACCCCGGGCAGGGTCGTGAACTCGTGCAGGGCGTCGTCGAAGCGGACCTGGGTCACCGCCGCCCCGGGGATCGACGACAGCAGGGTCCGGCGGATCGAGTTGCCGAGCGTGTGGCCGAAACCGGGCTCGAGAGGGCTCACGGCGAACCGCTGGCGGTTGCCCTCTTCTTCGCCGATGGCCTCGACGGTGGGGCGTTGGATGATGAGCATGCGACTGGCTCCTGGGTGTCGTGGGGGGGTGAGTGTGGGGCTCGGAGTGGGGGCTCGGGCTACTTGGAGTAGAGCTCGACGATGAGCGACTCGCGTACGGGCTCGTCGATGTGCTCGCGCTCGGGGAGCACCGTGACCCGGACCTGGGTGCGGCCCTCGCCCGCCTCGAGCCACAGAGGCAGGGGGCGATCCAGGGTGTCGAGGTTCCGTCGGACGAAGTACAGCTCCCGCGACGAGGGCTTGAGGGTGACGACGTCACCTTGGCGGACCCGGTAGCTCGGGATCGTCACCCGCTTCCCGTTCACGTGGATGTGCCCGTGGCGCACCAGTTGGCGGGCCTGGGCGCGGCTCGCACCCCAGGTGGCCCGGAACGTCACGTTGTCCAACCGCAGCTCGAGCAGGCGCAGGAGGTTCTCCCCCGTGATACCGGGCTGGCGGCTGGCTTCGGCGTAGAGGTTGCGGAATTGCCGCTCGAGGAGCCCGTAGATGCGGCGGGCCTTCTGCTTCTCGCGCAGCTGGGCCAGGTACTCCGACCCCTGGCGCATGCGGTCGCGACCGTGCTCGCCCGGGGGGTAGGCCCGGCTGTGGCGGTCGGTGACCGCCTCACTGACCGGGCACTTGAGCGAGTAGCAGCGCTCGCCCTTCAGAAACAGCTTGGTCCGCTCGCGCCGGCACAGCCGGCAGACGGGACCCGTGTAACGCGCCATTGCGGTGGTGCTCCTTCCGTTCCCGCTAGACCCGGCGCCGCTTCTTGGGGCGGCAGCCGTTGTGCGGGATGGGTGTGACGTCTTTGATGCCGGCGACCTCGATGCCGACGGCGGCCAGCGAGCGGATGGCGGTCTCTCGACCCGATCCGGGGCCCCGGACCAGCACGTCCACCTTGCGGACGCCGTGTTCCATGGCCCGGCGGGCCGCCTGTTCGGCGGCGAGCTGGGCGGCGAAGGGTGTGGACTTGCGCGATCCCTTGAAGCCGACGTTGCCGGCCGAGGCCCACGCCAGCACGTTTCCCTCGTGGTCGGAGATGGAGATGATGGTGTTGTTGAACGAGCTCTTGATGTGCGCCACGCCGTAGGCGATGTTCTTGCGCTCCCGCTTGCGGGGCCGGCGGACGGCGGTGGACTTGGTCGTGGACTTGGCTGCCTTGGGCGTCTTGGCCATCAGTGCTTCCGAACCTTCTTCTTGCCGGCGACGGTCTTCTTGGGGCCCTTGCGGGTGCGGGCGTTGGTGTGGGTGCGCTGGCCGTGGACGGGAAGGCCCTTGCGGTGCCGCACCCCCTCGTAGCAGCCGATCTCCATCTTCCGCTTGATGTCCTGGGCGATGTCACGACGGAGGTCGCCCTCGACCTTGAAGTTGGTGTCGATGTAGGACCGCAGACGGACGACTTCCTCGTCGGTGAGGTCCCGTACCCGGGTGTCGGCGTTGAGGTCGGTCCCGGCGATGGTCTGCTGCGCCCGGGTCCGGCCGATGCCGAATATGTAGGTGAGGGATATCTCCAGCCGCTTCTCGCGAGGGATGTCCACACCGGAGATCCGTGCCACTTAGGTTGCCGCTCCTCTCGTCCTGGTCAGTCGCTGCGCTGGCTCAGCCCTGGCGCTGCTTGTGCCGGGGGTTCTCGCAGATGACCATCACCACGCCGTTGCGGCGGATGACCTTGCACTTCTCGCAGATCGCCTTGACGCTCGGCCGAACTTTCATCTCGCTCTTCCCTGCCTCGAACTCGCTGTGGCTACTACTTGTACCGGTAGGTGATCCGCCCGCGGCTCAGGTCGTAGGGCGTGATCTCCACCTGCACACGATCACCCGGGAGGATCCGGATCCGGTGCATGCGCATCTTGCCGGAGCTGTGCGCAAGCACCTTGTGGCCGTTCTCGAGCTCGACACGGAACATGGCGTTCGGGAGCGGCTCGACGACCGTCCCCTCGAGCACGATCGCATCCTCTTTGGGCTTGGGCAGGTGACTCCTCCTCGTACTTGTCGACTGGCACGCCGCGCATCGGGACACCATTGGCCGGGACGACACCAGACCGGACCCGAGGACCCTTGAACGGCGGTGATCGGCCCACCGCCAACCGAGCCGGAGGGGGGCCTCCGCTCGGCGAGCCGACCTACCAGCATAGCGCCCCGCACGGGTTCGGGCCAGGGCGTCCTGGCTGCCCAGGGGGGTGGGGGTCGCCCCCGGGCGCCTCAGGGCAGGGTCAGAACCTCGGGGCCGTCCTCGGTCACGGCGATGGTGTGCTCGAAGTGGGCCGACAGCTTGCCGTCGGCGGTGACGACGCTCCATTGGTCCTCGAGGATCCGGGTGGCGGGCCCCCCGACGTTCACCATGGGCTCGACGGCGAACACCATGCCGGACTTGAGCATGGGCCCTCCCTGGCCGGGCCAGTAATTGGGCACCTGGGGCTCCTCGTGCATGGCGGTCCCGATGGCGTGCCCGACGTACTCCCGGACCACCGAGAACCCGGCTCCCTCGGCCACCTCCTGGACGGCCCGGCCCACCTCGTTGAGGCGGTTCCCGTGGCGCAGCTGCTCGATCCCGGCCCACAGGCTGCGCTCGGTGGTGTCGATGAGGCGGGCCGCCTCGGGGGTCACCTCCCCGATGGCCATGGTGAAGGCGGCGTCTCCGTGATACCCCTCGATGATGGCCCCGCAGTCGATCGACAAGATGTCGCCCTCTCGGAGGACGTAGCCGCCGGGGATGCCATGGACGATCATGTCGTTGGGCGAGGTGCAGATCACCGCCGGGAAGCCGCGGTAGTGCAGGAAGTTGGACTTGGCGTCCCGGCGGCGCAGCACGTCGCGGGCGACGGCGTCGAGCTCGGCGGTGGTGACGCCCGGTTTGGCGGCCTGGCGGGTGGCCTCGTGCATCTCTGCCACCACCCGGCCGGCGCGGCGCATCTTGGCGATCTCCTCGGCGGTGCGCCTCATCGGGTCTTGCCCCGGCCCCGGCGGTCCTCGACGGCCCGGATGATGCGGCGCAGCACGGCGTCGGGCGAGCCCACGCCGCTGACCTTAGCGAGCTGGTCCCGGGACTCGTACCACTCGATGAGGGGTGCGGTCTGGCGTTCGTAGAGCTCGAGACGGCGCCGGATGGCCTCCTCGGTGTCGTCCTGGCGTTGGATGACCTCGCCTCCGCAGACGTCGCACGTCCAGTTGACCTTGGGTGGGTTCGACACCGAGTAGTTGGCGCCGCAGTCCGTGCACACCCGACGACTGGCCAGGCGGCGCAGGGCCTGGGCGGTGGGCACCTCGATGTCGACGGTGAGGTCCAAGGCTCCGGGCCTCACGAGTGCAGCCACGGAATCCGCCTGCTGGGTGGTGCGGGGGCAGCCGTCGAGGATGAACCCCCGGGCTCTGGCGTCGGGCTCGGCCAGCCGTTCGGCGACCATCTCGATGATGAGGTCGTCCCCGAGGAGCTCGCCGTTCTCCATGGTCTCTCTCACCTTGAGGCCCAGGGCCGATCCCGTCTTCACCGCGGCGCGCAGCATGTCGCCGGTGGAGATGTGGGGAACGACGTAGTGGTGCGACAGACGCACACACTGAGTTCCTTTGCCGGCCCCCTGTTTGCCGAGGACCACGAGCCTGACGCCGGGTACCACCGTCAGCTACTTGAGGAAACCCTCGTAGTTCCGCATCATCAGCTGGCTGTCGATCTGCCGCATCGTCTCGAGCGAGACACCCACGGCGATCAGCAACGTCGTCCCGTAGAACGGGTAGCCCTGAATGTTCCACAGTGCCATCAGCAGTGAGGGCAACACGGCCACCACGGCCAGGTAGAGGCCACCAGGAACGGTGATGCGGTTCAAAATGCGCGCCAGATAGCGCTCGGTGGGCGGGCCGGGCCGGATGCCCGGGATGTATCCGCCCTGCTTGCGGATGATGTCGGCCTGCTGGTGCGGGTCGAACGCCACGTACACGTAGAAGAAGGTGAAGGCGAAGATCAGCACACCGTAGGAGACGACGTAGAGGAGGCTCGTCGGGGTGATGTGGTTGTTGACGAAGGTGCGGAAGCCCGTCCACGGGATGATGTTGGCCAGCAGCACCGGGATGTAGAGCAGGGAGTTGGCGAAGATGATCGGGATCACACCCGACTGGTTGACCTTGAGCGGGATATAGGTGGAGGATCCCCCGTATTGGCGCCGACCGACCACCCGCTTGGCGAAGGTGACGGGGATGCGCCGCTGACCCTGCTCCATGAAGACCACCACGACGAGCAGGATCAGGGTGACGGCCACGATGACGCCGAATTTGAGGCTCCCGCCCTGGGTGAGCACGGCGGTGCCGCCCGCGGGGATGCCGGCGGTGACGTTGGCGAAGATGATGATCGACATCCCGTTGCCGATGCCGCGCTGGGTGATGAGCTCACCGAGCCACATCACGAACGCCGTCCCGGCCGTGAGCGTCAGGCAGATGAACCCGCCCTTCCACAGCGTGAAGTTGGGGATGAGGTCGACGTTCTTGGTGCCGAGCAGACCACCGCCGCCGTTGTGGAACACGTAGACGAGGCCGGCCGACTGCAACAGGGCCAAGCCGATGGTCAGGTACCGGGTGGTCTGGGTGAGCTTCTTCTGCCCGACCGCACCCTGGTCCCGCCACTCCTCGAGCTTGGGGATCACCGTGGACAGCAGCTGGATGATGATCGAGCTCGTGATGTAGGGCATGATGCCCAGCCCGAACAGGGCCATCCGGAGCAGGCCGCCCCCCGAGAACAGGTTGAGGAAGCCCAGGATGCCGGCCTGCTTGGCCGATGCCTCGAGGGCCTGGACCTGGGAGATGGAGATGAACGGGACGATCAGGTTGGCGCCGAGCTGGTAGAGCCCGATGATGAGCAGCGTGAAGAGAACCTTGTTGCGCAGGTCGGGAACTTTGAAGATGTTCTTCAGGCTCGAGAGCAACGCCCCTCCTCCTCGCTGCGCACCGGTACCCGGGAAGTACGAGGCTACCGGTTGGTGAGCGCGTTGCCCCGCGCCGGCGGACGTCCGTGGCCGAAGGGCATGGGCAGGATCTCGACGCTGCCGCCGGCGGCCTCGATGGCGGCGCGGGCCGAGGCCGAGACGGCATGCACCTGCACCCGCACGGCGCGGTGCAGCTCACCCCGCCCGAGCACCTTCACCAGGGCCCCTTTCCGGACGCGCCCGACGGCACTGAGCGTGGCCGGGGTCGCTTCGTCGCCTCCGAACGCGTCGAGCGTGTCGAGGTTCACCACCGCGTACTCCACCCGGAAGGGGTTGTGAAAGCCCTTGAGCTTGGGGATCCGCTGGGCCAGTTGCAACTGCCCACCCTCGAACCCCGGCGGCACGTTGCCGCGCGCGCCGGTGCCCTTGGTGCCCCGGCCCGCGGTCTTCCCGCCCTTGCCGGCGATCCCCCGTCCCACCCGCCGCTTGGGCCGGTTGGATCCCGCCGGCGGGCGCAGGTCATGGAGTTTCATGAGGTCTCCTTGTCGGCGCGGCGCGCCTTCTTGGCGGGAGGCGCCGATGCTTCGACGGGCGCCGAGCCCTCCGAGGCGCGCCGGGCCCGACGCGCCGAGGCCGAACGCTCGCGCTGCTCGGCGGCTTCGGTCTCGTCGGCGCCCTCCACCGTCACGAGATGGGGAACCCGCGCCACCATGCCCCGGACCTCGGGCCGGTCGGGAAGGACCCGGCTGCGACCCACGCCCCGAAGCCCCAGGGCCCGCAGCGTGGCCCGGTGCTTGGGCTTGGTGCTGATGCCCGAACGAACCTGGGTGACCCGCAGATGACCCTCGGCCGCGGTCGACGACGGCGTCTTGGCCGCGCTCACGTGGGCACCTCCTGGAACAGGTCGGAGGCACGCTGGCGCTCCCGATAGGCGCGCAGGACGCCGCGGGGCACGCACTGGTCGGCCGGCAGGCCCCGTAGACGGGCCACGTCCTCGGGCCGCTTGAGCGACTTCAGGCCGGCGATGGTGGCATGGGCGACGTTGATGCCGTTGGAGGAGCCGAGGGACTTGCACAAGATGTCGTGGATGCCCGCCATCTCGAGGATGGCGCGCGCCGCCCCGCCGGCGATGACGCCGGTACCCGGGGATGCCGGCTTCAGCATGACGCGACCGGCACCGGCCACACCCATCACCGGGTGGGTGATCGTCGACCCCGCCAGGGGGACGTCGAACATGTTCTTGCGGGCTTCTTCGATGCCCTTTTGCACCGCCAGGCCGGCTTCTTTGGCCTTGCCGTAGCCGAGGCCCACGCGCCCGTTGCCGTCCCCCACGACCATGAGGGCCGTGAAGGAGAACCGGCGCCCGCCCTGGACCACCTTGGCGACCCGGTTCACCCGGATGGTGCGCTCTTCGAATTGTCCGTCGAGCATCAGAACTCCAGTCCTCCCTCGCGGGCCGCGTCGGCCAGTGCCGCCACGCGCCCGTGATACCGGAAGCCCCCGCGGTCGAAGACGACCTGGGTCACCCCCGCCGATTTCGCCCGATCGGCGACCAACTTTCCAACTGCGGTGGCGGCGGCCACGTTGCCTCCCGTGGCGCTGCGCAACGACGATTCGACCGTGCTGGCCGCGGCCAAGGTGCGGCCCACGGTGTCGTCGATGACCTGCGCCGAGATGTGGCGCCCGGACCGGAACACGGCCAACCGGGGCCGCGAGGCGGTCCCGGCCACGTGCTTGCGCACCCGGGCGTGACGCCGGATACGCAGAGTGCGCTTCTTCGCTGCGGTGGTCGCCATGGCTACTTGGCCGCCTTGCCGGCCTTGCGGATGACGCGCTCGCCGGCGTAGCGGATGCCCTTGCCTTTGTAGGGCTCGGGTTTCCGGAGCTTGCGGATGTCTGCAGCCACCTGGCCGACCTTCTCCTTGTCGATGCCCTTCACGACGATCCGGGTCGGCGTGGGGACCTCGAAGACGACCCCCTCGGGAGCCTCCACCGTCACCGGGTGGGAGAAGCCCAGGGCGAGCTCGAGCGACGAGGGACCCCGGGCGGTGGCCCGGTATCCCACGCCCACGATCTCGAGGTCCTTCGAGAACCCCGCCGTGACCCCGGTCACCATGTTGGCCACCAGCGAACGGGTGAGACCGTGCAGGGCGCGGTTCTGCCGCTGGTCGTCGGGGCGCTCGACGAGCAGGGCCAGGTCCTCCTGGCGCACCGTGATCGCTCCGGGGAGCGATCGCGTCAGCGTGCCCTGGGGGCCGGCCACGGTGACGATCCTCTCGTCGAGGGTGACGGTCACCCCGCCGGGAACAGGGATGGGGGCGCGGCCGACTCGAGACATCAGCGCACCTCCCCGTCACATGGCACGAAGAGCCTCTCACCACACATAACAGAGGACCTCCCCACCGACCCGCTTCTGACGGGCCTCACGGTCGGTCATGAGGCCGTGGCTGGTGGACACCACCGCCACCCCCATGCCGCCCAGGACGCGGGGCAGACCGTCGGCACGCGCGTAGATACGCAGGCCGGGCCGCGACACGCGACGCAGACCCGAGATGGTGCGCGACCGGTCCGGCGCGTACTTGAGCTGGATGTCGAGCACGCTGCCGGGGCCACTACCGGACTCCGCCACCGCGAACCCCGCGATATAGCCCTCGCGTTGGAGGATGACGGCGAGAGATTCCTTCAGCTTGGAGCTGGGCATCTTGACGCTGTCGTGCATGGCGGTATTGGCGTTGCGGATCCGCGTGAGCATGTCGGCCACGGGGTCGGTCATCGTCATGAGCGCGTTCCTCCCCTCACCAGCTCGCCTTGGTGACACCGGGGATCTCCCCCGAGTGCACCATGACGCGCAGGCAGATCCGGCACAGGCCGAACTTGCGCAACACGGCCCGGGGCCGGCCGCACCGCCGGCACCTCGTGTACGCCCTCACCTTGAACTTGGGCGTCCGCTGCTGCTTCTCGATCAATGCCTTCTTGGCCATGGTGCTAGACGATCTCCTGCTTGAATGGGAAGCCGAAGGCGACGAGGAAGGCACGGCCCTCCGCGTCGTTCTGGGCGTTGATGCAGATGGTGATGTCCATGCCGCGGACGACGTCGACACGGTCGTATTCGATCTCGGGGAAGATCAGCTGCTCGGTCACCCCGAAGGTGTAGTTCCCGTGGCCGTCGAACGAGGTCGGCGACAGGCCACGGAAGTCGCGGATCCTCGGGATGGCGATGGAGATGAGCCGGTCGAGGAACTCCCAGGCTCTGTCGCCCCGCAAAGTCACCTTGGCCCCGATGGGCATGCCCTCCCGGAGCTTGAAGGCCGCGATGGATTGGCGGGCCCGGGTCACCACGGGCTTCTGGCCCGAGATGAGCTCGAGGTCGCGTACCGCGCCCTCGATGAGCGAGGGCTGCTGGGTCGCCTTGCCCACGCCCATGTTGATCACGACCTTGTCCAACCGGGGGACCTGCATGATGTTGGGCAGGCCCAGCTGTTGCTGGAGCTCGGCCCGCAGCGTCTGGTCGTAGCGCTCCTTCAACCGGGGCCGGGTGCGGGTGGCGGCGACGGTCATGAGAGCTCGGTCCCGCACTTGCGGCAGATGCGGACCTTGCGGCCCGTGTCGTCGAACCGGATGCCGATGCGGGTGGGCCCGCACGCCGGGCAGACGATGGCGACGGCGGAGACCGGCATGGGCATGTCCTTGTCGATGATCCCGCCCTGCATGGTCGCGCCCCGGGGCTTGGTGTGCCGCTTGGCCATGTTGGCGCCGTCGACGATGACCTTGCCCTGGTCGGGGAGGGCCACCATCACCTGGCCGCGCTTGCCCCGGTGCTTGCCCGAGAGCACCTGCACCGTGTCACCCTTGCGAATTCGCATCACAACACCTCCGGAGCCAGCGACACGATCCTCATGAACCTCTTGTCGCGCAGCTCGCGCCCGACGGGCCCGAAGATCCGGGTCCCCCGGGGCTGCTGCTGGTCGTTGATGAGCACCGCCGCGTTCTCGTCGAAGCGGATGTAGCTGCCGTCGGGGCGGCGCGTCTCCTTGGCCGTGCGTACCACCACGCACTTCACGACCTCTCCCTTTTTGACCGCAGCCCCCGGGATGGCGTCTTTGACGGTCGCCACGAAGATGTCGCCGATGCCCGCGTATCGGCGGCGTGAGCCCCCCAGCACCTTGATGCACAGCACGGTGCGGGCGCCGGAGTTGTCGGCCACCTTGAGGCGCGACTCCTGCTGGATCACCGGGCACGCTCCACGACTTCGGTGACGCGCCACCGCTTGAGCTTCGACAGCGGTCGGGTCTCGGTGACCCGGACCCGGTCGCCGACCTTGGCGTCGTTCTCCGAGTCGTGCGCGTAGAGCTTGCGGGTGCGCTGCACGGTCTTGCCGTAGCGGGCATGGCGGACGCGTTCGGTCACGGCCACGACCACGGTGGCCTGCATCTTGTCGGAGACGACGAGCCCCTCGCGCGTCTTGCGGCTGCGACGCGGCTCTTGGTCGGGTGTCTCTTGCTCGGCCATCACTCGTCCTCCTCGTCGGCATCGGCGTCGCCCTCGGCAACCGGGCCATCCTCGTCGTCGATCGCGTCGGGAACCTCGTCGACGGTCTTGGCCCGTGACGCTCGGGGGCGCCGCACCGCCACCTCTTCGTCCTCGGCGTCGACCTCCTCGACGGCTCGACGACGCGAGGGCCGAGGGTTGGGCACCGGTCCGGCCTCGCGTCCCTCGGCCAGCGCGATCTCCCGGTCCCGCAGGATGGTGAGGACCCGGGCGACGTCCTTGCGGACCACCGAGAGGCGCACCACGTTGTCGAGCTGGCCCGTGGCCAGTTGGAACCGCAGATTCAGCATCTCGCGGCGGTACTCGGTGAGGCGACCCTCGAGCTCCTCGTCATCGAGCTCACGCAGTTCAGCGGCGTTGGGCATGCTCGTCTACACCTCCACCTCGGGCGCGCCGTGCGTGCCCGGGCGAACGACGAAGCGCGCCTTGAAGGGAAGCTTCTGGATGGCCCGCTCCATGGCTTCGCGCGCCAGGTCGCGCTCCACGCCGGCCAGCTCGAAGAGGATGCGGCCGGGGCGGACGACCGCCACCCAGTGCTCGGGGTTCCCTTTGCCCGACCCCATGCGCGTCTCGGCCGGCTTCTGGGTCACGGGCTTGTCGGGGAACACCCGGATCCACACCTTGCCGCCTCGCTTGACGTGGCGGGTCATGGCGATTCGAGCGGCCTCGATCTGGCGCTGGGTGATCCAGGCCGGCTCGAGCGCCTGGATGCCGAAGTCGCCGAAGTTGATCGTCGCCGCCCCCTTGGCCAGACCGTTGAGGCGCCCGCGGTGCTGCTTGCGGTGCTTCACCTTGCGGGGCATGAGCATCAGTCGGACTCCTTGCGGAAGTGCGGCGTCTCGTGGTGCTCGTTGCGGGTGCGCCGCTCGATCTCCTCTTCCTCGGCCAACAGGCGCTCGAAGTCGTCTCCCGCCGGTGCGGCACCGGGGAGCGGTGCCGCCGCCGTCTCGGCGCCGCTGTCGCCGGGGGCCCCTCCGTCGTTGGCACCCAGGGCGCCGTCCGCCCCGTCGGCTCCCTCGACGTCCTCGCCGGACTCGGGGGCGGTGATCACGCTGCCGGGCTCACCCTGCTCGGCCCGACGGCGTCCCCCGCCGGCTGTCACCAGACGGCGCGGCCCCGACTGGCCCGAGGTCTCTCCCGCCGCCATGGCGGCCTCCCTGGAGATCTTGTCCTCCGACGAGAGCTTGTAGGGCAGGATGTCGCCCTTGTAGATCCACACCTTCACCCCGATACGACCGAAGGTGGTGCGGGCCTCGCGAAATCCGTAGTCGATGTCGGCCCGCAGGGTGTGCAGGGGCACCCGACCCTCCCGGTAGCCCTCGCGTCGGGCCATCTCGGAACCGCCCAGGCGACCGGCGCACTGGACCCGCACGCCGAGGGCGCCGGCCTTGGTCACGGTCTGCATGGCCCGCTTCATGGCCCGCCGGAAGGCGACCCGTCGGGTCAACTGGTCGGCGATGCTCTGGGCGATCAGGGCGGCGTCGAGCTCGGGCTGCTTGATCTCCTGGATGTTGAGCTGGATCCGGTTGCGCAGCCCGGTGATGTCCTCGAGCTTCTTCTTGAGGCGGTCGGCCTCCGAGCCGCGACGACCGATCACGATGCCGGGCCGGGCCGTGTGGATGTCGACACGGAGCCGGTCACGGGTCCGCTCGATCTCGATCCGGCTCACCGCCGCCGACTCGAGCTGGGACATGAGGTAGTCGCGGATCTTCCAGTCCTCGATGACGAAGTCCTGGTAGTTGCGCTCCTCGAACCAGCGCGACTTCCAGTCGGTGGTCACGCCGAGGCGGAACCCG
>Ga0187890_10000474_pt1 | contig 28134 bp, 18 predicted proteins | sample June2016WEW_21_1_FD_133005 | JGI IMG/M metagenome (GOLD analysis project Ga0187890, IMG submission 133005) | Peatland microbial communities from SPRUCE experiment site at the Marcell Experimental Forest, Minnesota, USA - June2016WEW_21_10 | ecosystem: Environmental > Terrestrial > Soil >... | reverse complement strand
GTGCTCGAACGCGGGCACGGGCTCGATCACCGGTGTTACGGCTGGCGCCGATCTAACCGGCGGTGGCACGAGCGGGAATGTGACGCTGAATCTGAACACCACCCAGGTGCCCCTGCTGGCTGCCAACAACATCTTCACCGGAAATAATACGATCGAAGCATCGACCACGGACGCCATTGACGCCTATACGTCCGGAACGGGTAACACCGGAGTGTACGCCAACGCCGGTTCCAGTACCGGCAGTAATGGAGTGGTAGCCGTCGGCGCGACCGGCGTAGCGGCCTACGCGACCGTTGCCGGCAGCATCGCAGTGTACGGCGATGCGGGAAGCAGCAGTGGCAGCAACGGGGTGGTCGCCTATGGTGCCACCGGCGTAGCGGGCAACAGCACCATTACCGGTAGCTACGGAACGTACGGTAACGGTTCCACCGGGGTGTGGGGCAGCAGCAACGGCACTGGCGCAGACGTGGGAGTGTCCGGGACTTCGGCATCGGGCATAGCCGTGGCGGGGACCGCTGTGTTAGGGACTGCGGGCTGGTTCCAGGACGATGCGGCAGACACCGCGGCGTTGGTGGCGATCAACGACGCGCCGATTACTGACGAGGCTGACGCTTTCTATGCGCAAGGCAATGCGGGGTACTGCCAGGTCGATATTGGAGGCGATCTCTTTTGTAGTGGCAGCAAGTCCGCCGTTGTGCCGGTTGATAGCGGCTCGCGCAAGGTCGCGCTTTACGCCGTGGAGGCTCCCGAAAACTGGTTTGAGGATTTCGGCTCAGGCCAGCTCTCCAACGGCTCGGCGCGCATCGATCTCGAACCGACGTTCGCGCAAACCGTTAACACCGATCTCGACTATCACGTCTTCCTCACCCCGCGCGGCGAATGCGAAGGTCTTTATGTCGCGAACCTGACGCCCTCCGGATTTGAAGTTCGGGAACTGCATCACGGCTCGTCCAGCATCGCATTCGATTACCGCATCATCGCCAAGCGCAAGAACTACGAAACCATTCGTCTGGCGGATCTCACCGAGCGACACAAGAAGATGGCGGAGCGGATCGCAGGGATGCGGCAGCGCAGGCCTGCGACAATCCCGGTAGCTCCGAACTCGCCATCTGCACGAGACCAGAAAACCGCCATTAACCCTATAAAAGAGAGACAGACGGGGCTGACGCAATCTGCTGCACTGCCTCACGGCGGCACAAAATGAGCTGAGGACGGCAGAGTCTCTATGTTCGGGGACGGGTAGCAAACTGCAAATCCGTCCCCGATTACTTATCTCTATGGACCGCCGCGCAATGGCAAAAGTGTCGTGGAACCGACCGCAGATGAGCGCCGAAGCATTCGAAACCAACTGGCGCGAGTTACCCTCTCACATCTCAGTACACTTCCAAATCCACACATCTCCACTCAGCCCCCCGCCCCCGCGTCGACAACAAAGGGACGCCCCGATTCAGACACGAATGACCTGAGTTGTGAGGAGTTGATCTGAGGCACTCTTTAATTACAGTGTCTCTGAGACCATCTCTTTCCCTTCTCCCTGGACTTCATTGACTTGCCAGTTCGGGCCACGTAAGATTTTGCCCTTGATGATCGGCCGGACCATCTCACGCTACCGCATCGTCGAGAAGCTCGGCGGCGGGGGTATGGGCGTGGTTTACAAGGCTGAGGACACCGAGCTTGGCCGTTTCGTCGCCCTGAAGTTCCTTCCCGAAGACGTGGCCCGGGACCGGCAATCGCTGGAGAGATTCCGCCGCGAGGCCAAAGCCGCCTCGGCGCTCAATCATCCGAATATCTGCACCATTTACGACATCGGCGAGCAGGATGGCAAGGCGTTCATCGTCATGGAGTACCTCGACGGTGCCACGCTGAAGCACATCATCGGCAACCGTCCGATGGAAATAGAAACATTGTTCTCTCTCGGCATCGAAATTGCCGATGGGCTGGATGCCGCTCACGCGCAGGGTATTGTCCATCGCGACATCAAGCCGGCGAATATTTTTGTGACCAAGCGAGGCCACGCAAAGATTCTGGATTTCGGACTGGCGAAGGTCACGCAGCCCGGCGCGCGGCAATCGCAGCCGTCTGGGCCGACGGTCGAAGCCACGATCGCCGACGAGCACCTTACTAGCCCCGGTTCGGCCATTGGCACAGTTGCTTATATGTCTCCCGAGCAGGCGAAGGGAAAGGAACTCGATTCCCGAACCGACCTGTTTTCATTTGGCGCTGTGCTTTATGAGATGGCCACCGGCATGGTGCCCTTTCGCGGGGATACGTCAGCGCTAATTTTTCAGGGGATCCTGGATCGCGCCCCAACTCCGGCGATTCGGCTAAACCCGGACGTGCCGCCGAAGCTCGAGGACACCATCAATAAAGCGATGGAGAAAGACCGCGAGCTGCGCTACCAGCACGCCGCGGACATGAGGACCGACCTGAAGCGGTTGAAACGGGAATCGGAGTCGCGGCCTACGGAAGCAGCTGCTTCGGGGCCAGTGGCGGTTGCAGCGGAAGGCGCATCGCAGGCCACGCGCGGGCCGGCGTCCGGTTCGCCTTCTGCGTCTAGTCCACTGTCGGCATCCTTATCGAAATCAGGCGCTGTGGCTGTGGACGCGGCGGCGGCTTCGACGCTAAGCCGCTCCTACGGAAAGATTGCCGGAGTGGTGGCTGCAGTTGCGGTTATGGCGGCTGCTGCCGTTTTCTGGTTCGCGAAGCAGCGCTCCGTGCCGGCTGCGGTCACCGTCAGCCAGAAAACTGTCGCCGTTCTTCCTTTGCAAAACATCGGCTCGGATAAGGACGTGGATTTTCTGCGCCTGGCGCTGGCCGACGAAATCGCGACTTCGCTCAGTTATGCGCGTTCGCTTTCGATTCGTCCGTTCGCTACCACCAGCAAGTACGATTCACCGACGCTTGACTTGCAGGAAGCAGGCAAGGCTATGCACGTGGCCGACGTCGTTACCGGTCACTACATAAAGGAGGGCGACCAACTCCAGATCACGCTGGAAGCGGTGGACATCGGCGACAACCGCACGGTCTGGCGCGACACCATGACGGTCGCCGCTGCCGACCTGATTGCGATGCGGAGTCAGGTCGCGGCTAAGGTCCGCCAGGGCCTCGTTCCCGCTCTCGGCGCTGGAACAGATGCAGGGGAAGCCGGCACGCATCCCAAGAACGAAGAAGCATACGACCTCTACCTGCGCAGCATCGCTCTGCCGCATGATCCAGTACCGAATAAAGATGCCATCTCGATGCTGGAGCGCGCCGTTGGAATGGATCCTAGCTACGGTCCCGCGTGGGAGGCCTTGGGATATCGCTACTATTACGATGCGACCTATTCGAACGGCGGCGAGGCAATGTATCAGCGAGGGCAATCCGCCCTGGAACGGGCGGTGGCGTTGGATCCCAACCTCGTAGGCGCGGCAGCTCAGCTGATTACAACCCGGGTAGAAGGAGGCGATCTCATCAAAGCTTACCAGGAGGGGAAGGCATTGGTGGAGCGGCATCCGGACAACCCCTCGGCGCACTTCGCTTTGGGTTATGTGCTTCGTTATGGTGGTGTGCTCGACGAATCTGCACACGAGTGCGACGCTGCGCTGTCGCTGGACCCAGGGAACTATCGCTATCGATCATGCTCCCTGACGTTCCTTGAACAAGGCAACTTCGCGCGAGCCCTGGATTTTATTCAGCTCGATGCTGGCTCCTCATGGGCAGAGGGAAGTATGGTCGCGCATCTCATTCGCGCCGGCAACCTGTCGCAAGCGCGGGAACAAAGTGTGAAACTGAAGGATCGATCCGTTGAAAATCGACCCGTTGACAAGATGGTCTATGCCTGTCTCAACCATGCGCCGGCGGCGGATCTGGACAAAGAGGCCCGGGAGCTTGCGCCAACTGTTTTGAATTTTCATGACCCCGAGGCCCGATACATAAACGCCGGAAATTTCGCCTTCTGTGGGCAGAAGGATATTGCCGTGCGTCTGATCAAAGGCGCGATTGCGGGACACTACTGCGCCTACAACGACCTGCAGGCCAATGCCATGCTCTCGAACCTGCGAGGCACGCCAGAGTTTGCAGAGTTACTCTCTGCCGCGAAGCAGTGCCGGGATAATTTCCTCGCCGAGAGATCACAGGCTGCACACTGATCGCCATTACCCCGGCAGGTTGGATGGAGCTTGTCCGCTCATTGCGCTCCATCCGCGGCATGGCTGAAACAATACGATACGCTTCCGGAGATCAAGCCGGTCGACTGGTTCGCGTAAAGCGTGAACTGCGCAGTGACGATCGCGACTGAGTTCCCGATTACCTGGTGGACGTTATTACCGCAGTTCCAGAGTTGGAAATTGAGGTACGCGGTTGTGACAGGATTGCCGGCGCCGACTGTAAAGGATAGTGTCAAACGTGACTGTCAGACTCCACCACGTCGCTCTCGGCGAGCCTGCGGTATTTGTCCTCCGGTTGGATGTCGGTAAAATGCACGAAGAATTCGTCTTTATCGACAAAGAGTCGATCTGCGCCAACAAGAGCGGCGTGAAGCCCGGCGTCGGCTGCCTGGTTGCTGGCCTTGTACTGGTCCCGCACTCCCACCGCCACCGAGCCGGCGTGGATCCAATCTGCGACATTCTCGATGCCGACCCGGTTTCGCGGATGCGTTGTCTGATCCCCAGGGCTTCATGGCGCTCATTGGCTGCGCGCCTGTTTGATCTTTTCCACGAACTGCTCGGCCAACTGGGTAATTGAAGCGAAATTACCGGTCTTTGCTCCGGCCGTGAGATTACCCCCCACTCCCACCGCGACCGAGCCGGCGTTGATCCAATCGGCGACATTCTCGATGCTGACGCCACCGGTCGGCATCAGTTGTGCTTGCGGGAGCGGCCCTTTCACCGCCTTGACGAACGCGGGCCCCAGTATCTCGCCGGGAAAAACCTTCACGATGTCAGCGCCGCACTCCATAGCCTCGACCACTTCGCGGATGGTTGCCGCTCCCGGCATGTAGGGCACCTGATAACGATTGCAGAGACGCGCGGTCTCGGGGTTGAGCCCAGGACTGACCACAAATTGCGCGCCCGCAAGAATCGCAATGCGTGCGGTTTCCGCATCGAGAACCGTGCCGGCCCCTAATAAAATCTGACCGGAGGACTTCCTGGCAAGGTGCTCGATGACTCCGCTTGCTCCCGGCACGGTGAAGGTGATTTCCAGGGCGGCAACGCCCCCCAGCGCACAGGCTTCGGCAATACGGGCGGCTTGCTCAGGATTTTCCGCCCGGATCACTGCAACCAATCCGGAAGCGGCAATTTTTCCCAAAACTTCTATTTTAGTGATTGACATAGAGTTCGGCAGGTGCGTCCCGCAAGACTGGTGCTTCCGCCGACGCTGGGGCAAATGAATTTGGGTTAAAGACTGACATTAATCAAAGCTCCAGGTTCAGCGAAACACTCTCCTCCTGAGGACAAAGCCACTCGATTTTCTTCCGGGCGATTATACGCTGTGTTGTCGACGCACGCTGTGCGGCCGAACCACCACACCTGCGCGTATTATGCGTATGCGCCGGCGCGGGAAGTAGTGATGCAATAGATAATCGACCCGCATTCAAACCGACTAAAATACCTGAATGGACTCGATCATTTTAAAAGCCGTTGAAAGTTGCCGCTGGGACTGCGTCAGCCTCGGTGAAGTGATGCTGCGGCTCGATCCTGGCGACGAGCGTATCCACACGGCCCGAAGCTTTCGTGCTGGGGAGGGTGGCGGGGAATATAACGTTGCCCGCGGACTCAGGCGGTGCTTCGGCATGCGCACCGCCGTCATTACGGCATTCGCAAGAAACCCCATTGGGCAACTGCTCGAAGACTTGATCCTGCAGGGTGGCGTCGACACCTCGCTCATCCGGTGGGTGCCTTATGACGGGATTGGTCGAACCGTCCGCAACGGCCTGAACTTTACCGAACGAGGCTTCGGAGTGCGAGCCGCAGTCGGCTGCTCCGACCGGGGAAATACGGCGATCGCGAACAGCCAACCCGGGGACTTCGATTGGCAACACATCTTCGCGGCCAGCGGCTCTCGCTGGTTGCATACAGGCGGTATTTTTGCTGCGCTCTCTCCTTCGTCGGCGTCCGTGGCAAGGGCTGCCATTCAGACGGCGCGATCCTCGGGCACGGTGGTCTCCTACGACCTCAACTTTCGGGAATCTCTATGGAAAGGCATCGGCGGCAGGGCGAAAGCGCAGGATGTGAACCGCGAATTGGTATCGGCCGTGGACGTTCTCTTCGGCAATGAGGAGGATTTTTCGGCAACGCTCGGGGTCGCGATCGAAGGCGTGGCTGACGACTTCAGCCATCTGCCGATGGCCAGCTACGAATCGATGCTGCATCGTGTCGCCGAGATCTACCCCCACCTCAAGCTCATTGCAACCACGTTGCGTACGGCGCACACCGCGACTAAGAATGACTGGGGCGCGATTGCGCTCTATGAAAGGAAGACCCTTCACGTTCCGCAGCGGCCGCTGGAGATCCTGGACCGGGTTGGCGGCGGCGATTCGTTCGCCTCCGGCCTGATCTATGGCTTTCTCGCAGGCAAAGACGCAGAATGGGCGGTGCGGTGCGGAGTGGCGCATGGCGCGTTGGCCATGACAACACCCGGAGACACTAGCATGGCTACGCTCCCGGAAGTCGAGGCGGTGATGCGAGGGGGCTCAGCCCGCATAGCGCGTTGAGGAGAAACGACGGTTAGTCAGTACCCGTTGTCGATATCGTTAGCGTCAAGATCGCCGCGCTGGTATGATCAGTATGAACTGTATTAGTCTTCTGTAAAGAGGAGAAGTTTGTGGCAACCGTGGGCCAACGTATTAACTCAACTGGTGTCGTCCGCAAATCCTTATCTACGCAGACACTGGATCAGCTATTGGGCTGGCTTAAGAAGGGAACATTTAAGCCGGGCAGTAAGCTGCCATCCCAGAACGAACTCGTAGAGCGGTTCGGTGTTAGCAGAACCGGGATTCGGGAAGCATTGCAAATGATGGCGGTTCTGAACCTGATCGACATTCGACCGGGCATGGGATGCTTTGTCAAGAGAGTCTCGACCGAATACATCATTCATGCGGATGTTCTCGCAATTCTTCTTGAAAAGGAAGCGGTTCTGGAGGTCATAGAGACCAGGAAGATTGTCGAGTCGGGGACGGCGGCGATGGCCACGGAACGAGCCCGCGCCGAAGACTTCTGGGCCATGGAAGATGTTCTCACCCAGGTTGACCGTGCGATCCAGCGCGGGGACAGCGTGTCAGTTATCGCGCCTGAGTTTCATTACGCCGTGGCGAAAGCGACGCATAACGCCGTGCTCGCCAAACTGGTCCGATCCTTTACGCATATCATGTCCAAAGCCGGGGATCTTCTGGAGAGCAGCACCGAAAATCTGGCCGCTTTCAAGCAGTATGAACTGACTTCCCACCGACATTTGTATCAGGTGATTCGGGCGGGTGACCCGGAGAAGTCGAGCCAGGCGATGATCGACCACATTTCCTACTCCGAAGACTTGATTGTCAATGCGTTCAAAGCTGCCGAAGCTATTGCGGACGAGCCAGACGGCTCAGTGTCGGTTTCGGCTTAGCATTCCGTAGTGCACGTGCGGTTCGTATCGGCCTGCCATAAGTGCTGTCGCATCGTGGCCGATGCGATCGCCACAAAACCTGCGCTCTGCAACTACCAGCTTCGTAACGCGCTGTTAGAAGATGTACTTCAAAGCAAATTGAATTTCACGCTGATTATCAGGCAGCGTTGCCGTAATGCTCGACCCGCCTGGCACGTCTGCGAAAGATGGCGTTCCCAGATCGATGGGGCGAGCCCCGCCTGGAAGATCGAAGTTAGGATGATTGAATATGTTGAAAAACTCCGCGCGGAATTGTATTTTCTGTCTCTCGGTGATCGCAAAGGACTTAATCGTCGCGAAATCGAAGTTAATGTAGTCTGGGCCGCGCAGCATGTTGACTCCCTCGTTCCCGAATTGATGGGCGGACACTTGTCCTGGAGCAAGTGGAGGAACAACAAATACCGTCTGGTTGTAATAGCAGGTCAGGGTTTGTTTACCCGGTGGGCAGCCCAGTGCCACTTGTCCAGCGAGGTTATAAGAGAAATCATTCGGATTGTGAATCACGTCCGGTAGCGGAAGGTAGGTTCCGGTATTTGTCGGATCGAATGACAAGGCTGCGGTGAATGCTTGCCCACTTTGAACCGTAGTAATGCCCGATACCTGCCAGCCACCCACCAGTGAATTGACCCCTCTTGGGGTATGCGACAGGAATCGTTTGCCGGAACCAAAGGGCAGCTCCCATAAGTAGCTAAGAACCATACGGTGCCGAATGTCTGGCGTGGTTTCGCCGTTTGCCGCTCGAACGTCGTGAGCGTTCTGGATTTCGCCGGCGAAATCCCCGTCCGTATTGCCCAGACTCTTGGCGAACGTATAGGCCACCAGCAGGTTGAAGCCGTTCGCAAATTTTTTGTTCAGCGAGGTCTGGAAGGAATGATAGGTAAAGGCAAGCTGGGCGTAGTCTAGTGGCAAAATGGTGTTCAGATTTGGCAAGACGTTGAAATAAGGGCGGCCAAAATTTCCCGTGGGATCGGAGAAATTCGAATCGAGTGGTAAGTAAGGCTGATCAAGGTTGGTGGCCTCGTTGTTCCACATGTGATAACCACGCGTCCCGACGTATCCAGCCTGCAAAATCCAATTCTTGCCAAATTCGTGCGCCAGCGTTAAGTTCCATTCCATGAAGCGCGGGATTAGGCGCTCGCTCCCGGTGGTCTTTACGGCTCCAACCGGATCCAGCGGACTGGGAAAGACCACCGTGGATGGAAACCCTGAAGAGACAAGTTGCGCAGTCGTTGGGATGAGCAGCGGGTTGAAGTTTTGCGAGGTCTGTTCCAACCATGGCGGATTTTCGCCAAGATCGGCAAAACCGTTACCCTCCGGGCCATAAAACATTCCGAAAGAGCTTTTAACCAGAATTGCTTTGGGACCAAAAGGCGACCATACCAATCCAACTCGTGGTCCCCAGTCGTGCTTGTCGAACTTCACGCCGGCGTGGGGCACGCCGCCAGGACCGGTTGACACAACCACAATGGCGCGGTTCAGATCGAAGTTCCCAACTTGCCCTCCGGCTGGCGAAAACAGGTCATAGCGAAGACCAAGATTTACGGTTAAGTTGGGCGATACGTGCCAATCATCCTGCACATACTCCGAAAGCGAATAGTAGCGGGTTGGGTAACGGCCTTGCAGAGTATCTTGTTCTGAATACACTGGAATACCCAGCAGCATGTCGGCGAGGCCGTTACCTCCCGTGGAGGTAGCAAGGTTCTCGGTATAAGCTCCAGAAAAAGAAAACTGTCCCCGCGGAGCAGTTATCTGCAAAAAGCGACGCCCTTGGTGAAGATAAACGATTCCAATCTTTAGCGAATGACGATTCTTCACCCAATTCAACGAGTCCGAGAGTTCATAAGTGTCCTGCGCTGCGAACTCCGGGGTGAAAAGGGAGTCGCCTAAGCTGGTAAAACCAGATGGCGCGATGTAAGAAAGACCAGAAGTTGAAGGATCGCCACGGTTCGCGTACGGGATTCCCAGTTGTTCGGATAAATTTTGGCCATAGTTGAGCCCGTTTGCGATGACGAGATAGCGTGTAAATCCGAAGCGCGCGTCGTTCAGCATGTTAGTGCCGAAGGCGTGCGTCCAACCTAATCCAAAGGTCTGCGCCCGGTTCAAGGTAGTGCTGGGACAACACAGCTCTCCGCCGAGGGTGCCGAGCGGAGAAGGGCGGATGATGTTGTAGTCGTCAAATGTATAGTGACCGAATAGGTTGTCCGCTTGGCGAAATGCGTGGTCGACACGAGTATCCAGCGAGTTTTCGCTGCTTGGAGCGCTCGGAGCGTCGGCATAGTTATTGACCACACCGGACAGATTGGGGAGGGGGTAAAGGTTAGTTATGTTTTGGCCTGTAGTGTTGATTCGAGTCGATGGGATGACATATTGGTTCGACGGATTGAGAAGGCTCCGGTTGCCGGTCACCGGATCGGTCGTCAACGGATCATAGAGTGGAGTCGCGAGTTCGGTGAAATCGCCTTGCCGTTCCAGCTTAGTGGGCACCGTGGAAATAAAAGGTTCCGATTCACGAACCCGAGTACCTTGATAATCACCAAAGATGAAGGTCTTATTTTTAATGATGGGGCCGCCCAGCGAAAATCCGAACTGATTGCGCTTGAAGGCTGGGCGCGTCTGGTCGAAGAAATTGCGGGCGTCCAGCACGTCATTCCGCAAAAACTCCCAGGCATCGCCGTGGACTTGATTGGAGCCTGACTTCAGAACCACGTTGACGGCGGCGCCGCCTCGGCCAAACTCCGCTCCCATGGAGCTTTCTTCGGTACGGAATTCCGCAATCGCGTCGGGCGGAGGCAGTGCGACCGCCGCTCCGTTTCCGAACTCATTGTTATCCAGTCCATCGAGGAGGAAGTTGTTGCTGAGCACGCTGAGGCCATTCACCGATAGAGATTGATCGGCCCGCGCGGTTTCGAACGTTGTTCCGTTGTTGGTTGACCCCGTCACACCGGAATTTACGCCCGATCCAAGATCGGCCAAGCCCACAAAATTCCTGCCGTTCAAAGGCAGTTCCACGATCCTCTGCTCAGTCTCAACCGTCCCGATCGCAGATTGTGTCGTGTCCACCAGCGGCGGCGCTCCGCTCACCTCGACAGTTTCCGAAACCGATCCCACGCGAAGGGTGATGTCGACGCGAACGGTTTGGTTGAGCGCCAACTGAATGTCGGAAAGCACGACCCGGGAGAACCCTTGCTTCTCCGCCACGACTTGGTACTTGCCGATACTCAGGAGATTTGCCACATACTCACCGGCATCGTTGGTGGTCACGGTGCGAGAGGTGCCAGTCGCGGTGTCCTTAATGGTGACTTTTACGCCCGGGACCGGCGCGTTACTGGGATCGAAGACAGTGCCGGAAACTGCGCCGGTTGTGACTTGGGCGTCCATGTTCGTTTGGGAGAGGGCGAGACATACGAACAGGGCAAGCAGAACGTGTCGACCAAGGTGTGATTTCATGTGATCCTACCTATCATACCTGTGATGTCGAGTCAAGAAATTTCGGCAATAACATTGATGAGTCAAGCATGTTTTTGCCGAAATTTCGAGCCCGCAATACTAGCCAGCATTCAGACGCTAATCGACGACTTTGCCAAAATCCCGCCGTCGCAAACCAGATGGGAGCCGGTGACATAGGTGGACTCATCCGAGAGCAGCCAGAGGACAGCTCGGGCTGGATCTTCCGGTTGCGCCAATCGCCCCAGAGGAATTTCCCGGCACAACTGCAGGCGTGTGGCTTCGACCTCGTTCGGAGGAACATTGTTCCAAGTCATCCCTGTCTCTGTTGCACCAGGGGCGACAGCGTTTACGCGTATGCCAAACTTCGCGTAGTCGATGGCCATGCAGCGAACCAGAGATGAAATGGCTCCTTTCGTGGAACTGTAGGCGCCGCAGCTGCCTGCGGCCATGGCGACAAACCCGGCCGGCGACGAGGTGCAAACAATCGAACCCGGGACTTGCGCCTGGAGCATCTGGCGAAGACCGTGTTTACATGCGAGAAAGATTCCGGTCAGGTTGGTATCGACGATGAGCTTCCAGCGCTCTAGAGGCATTTCATGAATCAGCCCTCCGACATCGATCCCGGCATTTGCGAAGATGCCATACGGCGCACCGAACCGCTCATGGACATTAGCAAACGCTTGCGCCACCTGTTTTTCGTCGGTGACATCACAGGCGAGACCGACAGCTCCACTGGCACCTTGCTCCAGAGCATCCGCGGCGGTACGCTGCGCGGTCTCAGAATTCTTATCCAGCGCGGCAACTCGATCGCCGCGCTTTGCGCAAAGCAGTGCCACCGCGCGACCAATGCCGCCGCCCCCACCCGTAATAATAATGAGCCGACCGCGATTTGCTGAAGATTCCATCGTTCCCTCACATTCCTGATGAGCCGCTCAGTCTCCAGGCTCTCGTTAATGGTTACACTTTTTGCAGTTCCGTCTTTTCCGGCGGTTTCTCATAGACGGTCAAAACGACGGTCCCGATCAGAACCAGAACGCCGCCGATTAACTGCGTAAGACTGACTTTCTGGTGCAGCGTGATCATCGACAGCCCAAGCCCAAAGAAGGGCAACAGGTAGATAGAGACAGATACCTGTCCGACGTCAAGCCTGCCCAGGACCCACATCCAGAGGACCATAGCCAAACCCCAGGAAAGACCTCCCAGCACGAAGACAGAAACCCAAGCTTTCAAGGGATAGCCAACAACGTGATAGAAAGGATGGGGTTCGGCCACTGCGGAGAAGATTCCGCAGGCCACAATCGCGACCACATAACTGTAGGTGAGAAGCTCCAGTTCGCTAAAGCGGGTCAGTACATTCTTGCTGTAAGTGTTAAGGAACGCACTCCCAAGGCCACTCAAGAAAATTGCAATGTTGCCGATAAGGAGTTCCCGTCCAAAAGAGCCGTGGCGCAGGTCTTCGACGGACATGAGCATTGTACCCAGCAAAGAAACCACCAGCACAATCACCCGTATGCGAGTAAAACGTTCGCCGAGAAGAACGACGGCCATGCACGTCATCAGAACGGGAATGGTGAGGGCGAGAATAGAAGCGTTCGAAGCCGTCGAGCGTGCAATGCCCCACGCCAGCACGACTGAGGGCGGAACAACCCCAAGCAAACCCAGCAAAAGGAAATCCAAAAGACTGCGGCCGAGTTTGCGCGTCCCGGGAATTTTTTGGCGTTTTTTATGTTCCAGGTAGAGGAACGGAAGAAAAATCACGATGGAGGCCGTAAGCGTCCACAAGGCGAGAGAGGCCACGTCCATTGAGTCTGTGGCAGTTTGATAGGCGGGATATTGCGCCGCCCAAAGGAGGTTCACGAAAACCAGAACCCCAAAATCGATCCAGCGCGAAATTGGCAGCGTCCGAGCAGACATACCGGTAACACCGGAGGGTACCATACGCGCCCGTTGCAAGCAAAGCGGTGCCAGCTACCGGGGCCCATTAACGGCCAACCTTGGCGATCTCTGCTACTCTGGCGCTGAAGGACGGAGCCCATGATCACTTATAGAGGACGCAGAGCCTGGCGAATTGAGAACGCGCAGCTTAGCGTGACCATTCTTGAATGCGGCGGCCATGTGGCGGAAATCCTGCACAAGTCCACGGGTGACCTGAACCCACTATGGATTCAGAATCGCCCCACGATTGATTCCGACCAGTTCGATCCGGCCATTCACGGCGACACCTATGGCACTGACGCCGAAGCACGACTGATTAGTGGGCTTCTGGGCCACAATGTCTGTTTTCCTTCCTGGGGCAGCCCTTCGCCAACCGAAGAGGCTGCGGGAATGACTTTCCATGGTGAGACCAATGTCCTGCGATGGCAACAATTGGCGGCAGGGCCGCACTCATTGAAGGTCGGCGTTACACTGCCCAACGCTGCGATTCGTTTCGAACGGGAAGTCAGATGCTCGGGAAATCTGATCTACTTTTCGGAAGTTGCGCAAAACTTAAGCGCCTGGGACCGCCCCGTCGGTTGGTGTGAACACGTAACCCTCGGAGCTCCGTTTCTCGAAGCTGGCAGCACGGTGATTGAGTCGAGTCTCACTCGTGGGTTCCGAACCGGAGATGAATCCGGAGTCGAGTTTTCCTGGCCGCAAGGGCAAGGATCAATCCCGTGTATGCTCACCGGCTTCAGCGCCACCCAACATTCCGATCTGGTCAATTCATTCCTCGTCGACGCCTCTCGCCAGTACGGCTACTTTGTGGCTTGGCACCCCACTCGTCGATTGCTCTTCGGCTATATCTTCCTACGCCACGAGTTCCCCTGGATGAACGTCTGGGAGAGCAACGATTCTCTGCGACAAACACGCGGTATGGAATTCAGCAATACCCCCATCGACGGCAGTATAAAGCGGCTCGTGCAACGGCAGCAGATTTGGGGAGTACCGGTTTATGAATGGCTCAACGCAAAGGGGAAACTTCGAAAAGATTACGCTGCGTTTGCATTGAGCACTCCTGATGGCTTCCGCGGGGTAGCCGATGTGGCGATTACGGCGGATAAACTGAACATCACTGAAAAGGAAACGGGGACAAAGATTGTGCTCGACTGGCACCCTGACACGAAGTCCTGACACGAAACCAAGTACGGAAGTGTCGCCAGGTTTCAGGTCCGCGGCAGGTACGCTACACAGTCAATCTCAACCTTCATGCCGTCAGCTACCATCCCGGTTGCGACGGTGGTGCGGGCAGGCTTATCGGGACCAAAGACTTCGGCATAAACCTCATTCATGGCGTTGAAGTCTGCAGCATCCAGCAGGAAGACTGAGCATTTCACGACATCCTTCAGATCCGCCCCACAGCCTTGCAGAATCGTCCGGAGATTGTGCAGCACGAGCTTGGTCTGCGCCTGAACGCTGCCGCGTTGCATCTCGCCGGTCGCTGCGTCCACCGGCCCCTGACCGGAAACAAAGATAAAATCGCCGGCGCGGACAGCCGTGGAGTATGGTCCCGCGGGCTTTGGCGCTCCGTTGATTTGCAGCCGTTGCAGCATGACATTCCCTCCTTATGTCGTAAACTCCCAATTGTCAGCAACCGAGGGCGCGGATTCAACCAGCGCATGCCGGATCATTGCCGAGAGCTTTCACTCATCTTAGCAGACAGGTATGATAGCATCTCCACCTTGGTTCTTTTTTGCGGCAGGCCCGATCACCTGGTTCGTGAGTATACAGTCAAGTCGAAATGAAGCAATCCTTTCCACAAACCGATGGCACGCAGGGACTGCGAGCGAACGCGCTCAGTTTCCCATCGGTGCTCATGCAGGGCATTACGCATATCGCGCCTGCGGTTGGTCTAGTACTCACCTTGCAGTTCATCACGGCGCTGGCTGGAATCGCTTCTCCCTTGGCGTTCGGTATTGCCTTCCTCATTGTCTTGATGCTCGGCGTCAGTCTCGCTCAGCTCGCCCGTCACTTGCCGTCCGCGGGCGGTTACTATACCTATATCAGCCGCACTCTGCATCCGCGCGCCGGTTTTCTCGCCGCCTGGATGTACTTCCTGTATGATCCGCTCACCGCTGCCGTCAACCTCGCCTTCATGGGCTTCTTGCTGCAGGCAACATTGAAGATCGAAGCTGGAATCAACTTGCCCTGGTGGATTTTCTTTCTGGTCGCGGTGCTTCTCGTCACCGCGCCTATCTATCGCGGCATCAAGATCTCCGCCGAAACAACCGTGTGGCTGACCATCATCGAAATCCTGATCATCGTCGCCCTGGCGATCACTAGCCTGCTGCATCCGGGCGACGGTCATATTCAGCTGCAAAACTTCGTCGCTTTGCACAACTTCAGGCATGCCGGGCTCTATCTCGCAATCGTGTTCTCAATTTTCACTTTTACCGGCTTTGAATCGGTTGCGCCGCTGGCTGAGGAAACCCGCGATCCTCGACGCGCTCTTCCCCGCAGCATCCTCCTCTCCATCGTACTCATGGGCGTTTTCTTCATTTTCTGTTCCTGGGCAGTGCTCATAGGCTGGGGCACCGGCCACCTCGACAGTTTTGTTCACGCGCCTGAGAATCCTCTTCTGCTTCTGGCCAGGCGGCTCTGGGGAGCGGCGTGGGTGCTCGTTCTGGTGGCCGTCGTGAACTCGATCCTGGCTGTATCCATTGCCAGCACCAACGCATGCACGCGTGTGTTTTTTGCCATGGGCAGAGCGCGATCCTTGCCCGCCTCGCTGGAGAATGTTCACTCCCGCTTTCGCACCCCGGTGAACGCCATCCTGGTGCAGACTCTCATAACCCTGGCAATCGGCCTGGGGGTGGGCTTCTGGATCGGCCCGGATCAGGAGTATTACTTCCTGGGCGTTGCTATGACCCTCGGCCTCATCTTCATATACGCGGCCGGCAACGTCGGCGTGTTCGTCTACTACAGGCGAGAACGACGCCAAGAATTCAGACTGTTGCTCCACTGCGTCTTCCCGCTGTTGTCGACGATTTCTTTGCTCTGGGTTGCTTATAAGTCGGTGGTCCCACTACCCGCGTCGCCGATTCGCTACGCTCCGTTCCTGGTGGCTGTCTGGCTACTTATCGGCGTGGCGCTTCTGTTGCTCGTACCGCGCGTTTCCGGCACGGTTCTGGCGCCTCTCGCCATCGCGAATGACCCATTAAATTGCCCGGAATTCTGCATGAAGGAACCATGAGACAAAGATCAAAAAGAAGCAGGCAGCCACTCTCATGACCCAACGCACGCACTACGATTTTGCCGTCATCGGCCTTGGAACCATGGGCAGTTTCGCGGCGGTTGAGCTTGCGAAGCGTGGCTTTTCCGTAATCGGCCTTGATCAGTTCACACCTCCGCACGATCGCGGCAGCCATTCCGGGGGCACGCGTATCTACCGGATTGCCTACCCCGAGGGCACTGGCTATGTGAAACTCGCGCAGCGCGCGGGCGAGTTGTGGGATCAGGCTGCCGAGCAGTTTGGCACGCAACTACTCCATCGCATCGGCCTGCTCTACATGGGCAATCCACGCCAGGCCTTCATTCAAAGCATTCACGCGAGTGTATCCGCCAACCAACTGCGACTCGAAACCCTGTCCGCCGCCGAGGTATACCGGCGCTATCCGGCCTTCGAGATTCCGGAGGATTATGTTGGAGTCTTTGACTCGCAAGCAGGATGGATCGACGTCGAAGCTTCGATCCGTTCGGCGCATTCGTACGCAACTGCTCTCGGCGTCGAGTGCCAGTTCAACCAACCCGTCGAAGGCTGGGATGCGTCCGACGACCATGTCCGCGTGCATCTGCGGCACCAGACTGTGACTGCCAGCAAGCTCATTATTACTGCTGGAGCCTGGTCCGGCAAAGTGCTCAACCATCTCCGCCTTCCTCTTACCGTGCGACGCAAAGTGATCGCATGGTTCGATCCACTGGTTCCCGAACTATTCGCGGCTGATCGCATACCAGTCTTCACTTTCCCCGAAAAATGGATCTATGGATTCCCCAACATGCCGGGCTTTGGCGTCAAGTTGGCCGAGCATTTGGAGGGCATCGATCTGCCCGACGCCGACAGCCCCATCGCACCGCCCGATGCCAGCGATCTCGACTCAATTCGCGCTACCGCTTCGAAGTACATGCCCTCCCTTGCTGGCGTGTCTCCCGGAAATAGCGCGCGCCTGCTGCACTCGATTACCTGCCTCTACACCATGACGCCGGATGAGGACTTCATCGTCGATCACCACCCGCAATTTAGCAACGTCGTCTTTGCCGCAGGCTTTTCCGGTCATGGTTTCAAATTTGCTCCCTTGATCGCGGTAGCTCTGGCCGATCTCGCACTGGATGGCAAAACATCCTTGCCCATCGATTTTCTTTCGCTGAATCGTTTCGCGACACATCTGCCTCGACCTGGTTTCGCCGATCGAGGTTCGGAGTCTGGTCGTTTGTCTTCGCATGGCACAAGATCACCGTTAGAAAAGAGTGGCGATGACTGACACACCTTTTGCACGGCTCGAAAATCTGCTGGCATCGAACCCTGTGGATGGCATCATGCTCACGTCCGTGGCGAGCCTGACATATTTCGCCGGTTATGAGGGTCAGATCGAGTGGGGATCGGAACCATGGCTTCCCTGCCCCGGAGCGCTGCTCTGGATGCGGGGCGAAACTCCTCTGGTTTTTCTTCCAGAAGGCGCGAACTATGCTGCTGCCGATTCACGGATTGATCGCATCGCTTTTACCAGCTATGTCTACCAGGAGCCTCTTCCCGGAATACAGTCCCTGATCAAAGCCATCAAGGACGCACTAAAGCCGCGCATAAGTACCGTCTCCGCGGTGACCATCGGTGCAGAACTCGCATACCTGCCATCTGCATTGCTTATTTCCCTGATAGAAGCCTGCCCGCACATTCAGTTTGCTGACATATCTTCGAACCTGGCGGAAGTTCGTGCCATCAAGACACCCGCTGAGCTACAGCGTCTCCGCCAGGCAGTTCTCCTTTGCGATTGCGGCCAGCGCGCGGCAAAAGAAATCGCGTGCGCGGGAATGACGGAAATCGAGCTCTACAGCCGCATTCACGCCGCGATGGAGTCCGAGGCCGGCTGTCGAGTGCCCGTACTGGCCGATGTCCTTTCTGGCCCGCGAACCGCAGAGGTTGGGGGTCCTCCGTCGTCGCGGGTGCTGTGCAAACACGACCTCGTCCTCGTCGATCTCGTCCCTCGCTTGGAAGGATACTGGGGCGACTCGTGCAACACATTCGCCGTCGGTGCTCCGAGCGAGCCGCAGCGGACGCTATTTCAGACCGTACAAAACACCCTCCAAGGCGCAATTGAACAAGTGCGACCCGGTCTCAGCGTTTCCGAACTGGATCGCTTCGTGAGGGAGAAAGTGACCCACGCCGGCGTGAATTTTCCTCATCATACCGGCCATGGCCTCGGAGTTACTTGGCATGAGGAGCCCCGCATAGTTCCCTATAGCTCTACCGTTCTTCGCGAGGGTATGGTCATAGCTCTGGAGCCGGGCATGTATTTTGAAGGCCAGCAAGGTCTCCGCCTGGAATCGGTGGTGGCAGTTACTTCAAATGGGGCCGAAGTGCTCACCGAATTCGTGCACACTCTTTAGGCGCGCGTGATGCAAACGGTGTCGGTTTCGCAGGTACTTATTTCGCAGTTAAGATTGGAGTACATAACATGAAGATAACCAAGATAGAAACTCACGTTCTCCTCGTGCCGGATTATGATTCGGCGGCTTGTTCTTCGGCACAGGATGATATTGTCGTCATCGTCCACACCGATGAAGGCCTCACCGGCATTGGGGAAGTAGACACCAATCCGTGGGTTGCCGAGGCCATGATCCACGCTCGTGGAACGCACAACCTCGGCCTCGGCCTGGAAGAGATGCTGGTGGGAGAAAACCCACTGAACGTCGAAGCCATCTGGGAGAAGCTCTATATCGGCAGCATCATGACGGGACGCCGCGGGCTCGGCATCTGCGCCATAGGAGCCATCGACATGGCGCTGTGGGACCTTCGCGGCAAGATACTCGGCTTGCCCTGCTGGCAGATGATGGGCGGAGCGAGGAAGACGCACGTCACGGCGTACGCTTCGCTGTTGCCGGTGGGCAGCACGCCGGAGGAATTCACGACCTCATTGTGCACCAAGATCAAAGAAGCGAAGCGGCTCGGCTTTCGTGCCGCCAAGATCGAAGCCGGCGTTAAGGGTCCTTACAGCCATAACGGACTCCAGGCCAGCGACGAACTTGTCGTCGATCTGACCGCGGCATGCCGCGAAGCGGTGGGACCCGACTTTGCGCTCATGGTCGACGTCATCTACAGCTGGAACAATGCCAAAGAGGCGTTGCGTACCATTCATCGGCTTGAACCGTACGACGTTTACTTTGTAGAGACGCCGCTCCAGGTCGATGACCATGAGGGCTATGCGTATTTGCATGACCATTCCCCCATTCGCATCGCTACCGGCGAGCTCCAGAATACGCGCTTTGAGTTCCTTGATCTGCTGGATCGCGCCAAGGTTGATGTCGTGCAGCCGGACATCGGTCGAGTGGGCGGACTGACCGAAGCACGCCGCATCTGCGACATGGCCGCAGACCGGGGACGGCTCGTCGTTCCCCATTGCTGGAAGACCGGAATCGGTATCGCGGCCTCTGCCCATCTCAGCTTCGCCAATGCGCACTGCCCCTATATCGAATTCCTCCCCGCGCTTCTCTCCGAGTCCGGTTTGCGACGCGACCTGGTCAGCGAAGAACTGCAATTCGTGAATGGACAGATTCCCCTGCCTCATAAGCCCGGCTTGGGCATCGAACTCAATGAGGAGGCATTGGAACGGTTTCGCGCCGATCGTGTCGTTGCCGCACTCACACGATAGAAGAGTCGCGATGCGGCACGCGGACCTCCGCACCACGTTCAACATCTACTGAGACGTGGTCACAAACCAGATGGCTCAGGCCCACTTCAAGATGGTTCGCCTAGCCATCCCGTTCTGCAGTTGTAACTGAACGCTGCTCCAGGAAACGATCCACTTCCTCCCCGGTGGGCATCGAAGGTTGCGCGCCCGGCCGCGTGACCGAAATTGCAGCAACGGCGGAAGCGAAAACGGCGCTGTGTGAAACCGTGGAGCCGCGCATCAACCCCACCGCAAATCCCGCATTGAAAGCGTCCCCGGCGGCAGTCGTGTCCACAGCATCCACAGAAAATGCGGGGATGCGCTCTTTCGCTAAAGTCCCTTGGGCAATGAGGCAACCGCGCACCCCCAACTTCAACAAGACATTCTTGACACCGCAATCCAGAAGGCGCTCTGCCGCAGCATAGGAGCCTTGGTCGCCATTCTCAAAATTGGTTTTAAGCAGTTCCTGGGTTTCAGTTTCGTTGGGCGTAATCCATGTCAGCCTGCGAAGCAGAGCCGCTGGAAGCTCGCGCGCCGGCGCCGGGTCAAGCATAAGCGGGATGTCGTGTCGCTCGGCGAACTGGGCCAGATAATCAACCGTCTCTAGAGGAATCTCAAGCTGCGCTAAAAGAAATCCAGCGCGTGTCAGAATCGTCGCCGCTTTTTCCAGCAGTTTCGGCGTGAGTTGCCCATTGGCACCCGGCACGACCACGATATTGTTCTCACCTCGACGTCCGGTCGTGATCAACGCGACGCCTGATGCCCCTTCTACGGTATTCACGCAGGTTGTATCCACTCCCGCGTTTTTCAGTCCATCGCGCAACTGTGTTCCAAAGGCGTCGTTCCCCACGTTTCCCACCATTGAAACGGGGTACCCAAGTTTCGCGGCTGCGACTGCCTGGTTGGCTCCTTTCCCGCCGTAAAAAGTATTGAAAGTATTGCCAATGATCGTCTCCCCAACCTGCGGAATACGATCGGCTCCCGCTACTAAGTCCAGATTAATACTGCCGACGACGACAATTGGCTTCTGCATAACGACTCGAGTTCGACTACTTCACCATGGGTGCGATCGCGATCGATCCCAGCCCCAGCAGGAAGAAAATAAACATGGCGGGAATCAGTTTGCGAGAAGCCGGCGGAGCGCTGGCAAATTCTTTCCAGATGAAGACGCCCCAGACCGCCGACACCATCGTCGCACCTTGGCCGATAGCGTATGAGACCGCCGGACCGATTATTTGAGCGTGCGACGCTACAAAATTGAACACCGTCCCCGTGCACCAGATAAGTCCCCCGATGACACCCCAGAAGTGCCACGCCGCTTTCACCTGGAAGTATTGAGACATGGTGACCGGGGGAGTGCCAGTCAGAGGCTTTTTCATGAACAGGTAGTTCACTGGAATTGCGCAAAGGACTACTCCCAAAGCGAAGAACAACGCTACGGAGTAGGGTCCCAAGGAACGCTCTCCCGTGACGGCCTTGGTCACCAATGGATAAAAGATGCCCATGAGCACGCCGCAAGCGACGCTAATCCAGATTCCACGCACACTGATCGAACGTCGTCCGCTTTCTCGGCGGCGATACGCGAGTGCGTCAAAAATAATGGCCAGAACTACCAGAGCCATGCCCCCGAAGAGCAATACTGGCTGGCCCTTGGGAGAGAGTGCGTAATTCAAAAGAACGCCCACAACCAGTGCCAGGCCGATTCCAATCGGGAAAGCGACAGCGAGGCCAGCGATGTCAATGGCTGCAACTAAGAGGAGGTTGGCCACATTGAACACAGCCCCGCCGGCAATCGCGAAAAGCATATGCCGCGAGTCTGCCTGGCTAATATTGCTGAGAAAAGAGAGATCTCCTCCACTCCAATTCCCCAGAGTGAAACCCCAACCGAGACTGCCCAGAACAATGCCGATCACGTAGTCCCAGTAAAAAAGCTGGAAGGCATATCCTGGAGTGAGTTTCATGGTGTTCGCCCATGATCCCCAGCACAGCATGCTGATGAACATGAACAACAGCGCAATTCCGTAAGCCTCTGGTTGATACATGGCCCTCCCAGTTTGAATCACGTCTCCGTGCAAGCGCAGCCTGCCGCAACTAGACGGCACGAGCGACCCGGGAAGATAGCCCGCGCCGCAAAGGCCTAATCTATCTAGAACGCTACCTTCGCAGCAAGTTGGATAATGCGCCCCTCGCGGCTGCCGGTAACTTGCCCAAACGGGCCAGTGTAGCCGTTGTATTGAGTACTAACGGCGTTCCACTGCGTGTGATTGAAGGCGTTGTACATGTCCGCGCGAAGCTCGGCGTGGAGACGTTCGTGGAAAGCAATATTCTTTCCGAACGAGATATCCCAATTGTTTTGGCCGGGCCCACGTACCGCACCAGGGGCCGCAGTGCCTTGAACGTTGTTTGGCGGAACGACGAATGCGTTGGTGTTGAAATACTCTCCAAAACTGCGATCGGAGTGGGAGAAATTAGGGTTAAACAACATATTAAGGTTCCCGAGTCCGTTGTAAGGTGCATAATCGTTCGCCTGGTTGCCAGCTCCGTTATAAACAGTCAGAGCGTTGCCCGATTCCAAGGTCGCGATTGCAGAGACGTGCCAGTCGCCGAGAGCCGGCCGTAAGTAGGCTGGCAGATGCTGCTGGTACTTAGGTTCATAGGTGGTCTGGAACAAGAAGCGATGCCGGTGGGAGTAGGTTTCTTCACCGTACGACCTGATGATGCTTTGCGGGTAGTTATAACCGGTGTCTTGAGTGCCCTGTCCGTTGATGCCCCGATCCCCCAGGATCTTGGAGTAGGTGTAGTGCGTCAGAATTTGCAGTCCCCTGCCCATTTGACGCTGGAATTTCACAACGCCGGCATTGTAGTTGCTGTTCAGGCCAGCTCTCTGCACGTAAATGTCGCCAAATCTGCCGGAGTTATAGGGTCGTGCGTTGTCATAGGCGGTAATGGAAGCCCATCCCGTCTGATACGGCGCAGCGTTAATGTCATCAAAGTACCAGCCATTCCTCCCTTCCGCCCCGATGTAAGAAAGGGTGACCACAGCATTGTGGGCGACCTCCTGCTGGATATCCAGCAGGTAGCGGTGGATGTAAGGCGAGCGAAACGATTTCTGGTCGGCGTAAAAAATGGTTTGATAAGCCCCGGCTCCATAGTAGCCCTGCCCCGGGCCGGTAGAGACGGGGAAAGTTCCCGGAGCGACTTGGGGCGACGGCTGAAATACTTGAGAGAGGCCAGCAGTCGGCGGGGTGGAGTTGTCAATTTCATCGCCGACAAAGCCGCCGGGCACGCCCCCGTAAAAGGCTCCGGTGAGGGCATTCGATATCTGGCTCGCGCCCGAATTGTAGTAGAGGCCGTAACCCGCGCGGACGACAAGCGTCGGGCGAAACTGCATCGCCAGGCTGAGTCGGGGAGCGATGTCGCCCTTTGGCGCCGAGGCATAGTGCTGCGAGAGGCCGGGGGCGATTCCGGGAATCGCGAGAGTATCCGTGGCAGGCTGATAGAGGGCACAGCAGATACTGTTAGTGGCGAAGATAGGAAGGGGCAATTCGTAGCGGAGGCCGAAAGAGACGGTCAGCCGCTGCGTGGCCTTGAACTTGTCGTTGAAGTAGACGCCGTAGTAAGGGACGATTCCGTTCGGTCGCGGAGCAAACGGTCCGCCAGAGGTATAGTCGTAGCGCTGATGGACGACGGAGGGCAGGCCCAGTAAGACCTCGGCGAAAGCGTCGCCGCCGACTCCCTCGCTTGATGTGAACAACTGGGGCCCGTTCCCGCAGTATGCGCCGGGCGCGGGCGCGCAGCCGAACGCTACATAGCGGACATTGTCGAAATCCTCTTCCCCTTTGCGGAGGTAGTTGAATCCGAAGGTCATGCCGTGACGCCCGCGAATCCAATTCACATTGTCCGAGAATTGCCAGGAACTGTTTACATCCTGAAAGTATTCGTCGAAACCTACCGTCGGCTGGGTATAAAGCTGGCCGTAGTTGTAGATATTCAAACCAAGGATGCCGGTGTTGCCACCGGCGGTGGTGCCAGTGTTCGAGAAGATCGAGTTAAAGGGATTGGCAGAGCTATTGAGATAGGAAAGTGCTGAAGCAGGCAACGTCGTGTAAGTACCAGATCCTGTCGCAAAGATGAATTCGTTGGTCAAGTGTGAACTGAACACATGCGCTTCATCGACTGTTATGACGTGGGACTTGTCGGTTACATCCGCGTTGGCCTGATCCAGGTTTGGGACCAGCCCCCCGGAATTGTCGGGCGTAGCGCTGTACTGGGACCAGGCGACGAACACGCTGTCTTTCGACGAGAGTCGGTAATCGAAGCGGCTATCCCAGTGGTAGAGGGAGATTGCCTGCCTCGCTGAATACTGATAATTGGCGCCAGAATTGTCCAGCGTCGGCGTCAGGTTGGCATGGGGAAAGAGGTTGATCAGCCCATTTATTTGCGCGGTCGCGGTCGCCGGATTGAAGAGGCCAGCAGTGACCAGATTATTGAAGGGGATGGCATTTCCAGTGTATGGGTTGTAAAGTTGCCCAGCCGGGTTGGAACACTGTCCGCTCACGGGATCGAAGGTGCCCGAATTGATCGGGCCGGTGCAGTCTTCTCCAAAGTTTCCCGCCCGCTCCAGATCGCTCGGAACGATCCCCAAGTTGTTCGGCCCCGTCTGGGAATGCGGGTTGCGCTCGTAGTTGACAAAGAAAAAGGCGCGATCTTTCAGGTTGAGAAGTTTAGGGATATAAACCGGACCTCCGAAGCCCCCGCCGAACAAATTGAAACGATATGCGTTTTTAGTGAGTAGTCCCTGCGCCTTGTTGATTGGAACCAGCGCATTCAAGGCGTCGTTTTCGAAGAAATCGTAGACTTCGCCATGGAAAGTGTTGGTCCCCGCTTTGGTGGTTGCGCTGAGGTTCGTAAAGTCGCGTCCATATTCAGCGGAGAAATCCGCAACGCCGACTTTCACCTCGCCGATGGCTTCAGCCGATGGTTGGAAGCTGCTGCCACTCATATAGTTATCGTTGGCGTTCACACCGTTCACATAGTATCCATTGTCTCGGGACCCCTCCGCGTTACCGCCCGCGGTGTAATCCGCACCGCCCGATGTGTATGCCGCTCCCACTTCATAGGTGCCCCCGGGACCCGTATTGATGTTGTTACGGGGAGACGTGCTGACGCCGGGGGTCAACTCAGTCAGCGACGTCCAACTGCGGCCGTTCATCGGCACACTTGCAATTTGTTCCTGGCTGATGTTCTGATCGAGATCCGCAGATTCAGTTTCGAGCAGAGGTGCAGCCGAGGTAGTCACCGTCATCGTCTCCGAGACCGAGGCCAGCTGGAGCTGGATGTCGCATCGGACATCGGATTGGGGCGACACCGTCAGGTGGGCCGAAACCGCCTTCTTGAACCCCGAAACTTCGACTGAGACTTGGTAATCACCAGGCAGGAGTTGGGAAAACTCGTAGTGCCCGCTCACGTCAGTGCTGGCGGTCGAGGTTTGATTTCGACCTAAGTCGAGCAGCGTTACCGAGGCTTTGGGCACGACTGCCCTGGACGGTTCGGTGACCACGCCGTTGATGCTGCCGCGCTGAGAGAATTGAGCGAACGAGGCCAGCGTCAAGACGAACAGAGTCGGTAGCAGAATCATGAACCGCGATAAGGGGGTTCGCATACTGTGTCTCCTGGAACGGTGTGAGGCTCCAAAATAACTGCGACACACCCGCTCTAGTTGAAACGTTTCAAATACTGAACGGAAAAAACTTACTCCCACCAGTTTGCAATTGTCAACCACTAAAAAAGGTCTTACCTGGAAAGTCTCACCCCGGCGCTACTTGCCGTGACTACGTTTGCCTGCACTCGACCTTCTTCTGGAGCCATCCGGAACAGCGGCATGCGGCGGTCCAACGGAATTGCGCTTCTTCAACTCGGTCGGGAGCAGTACCTTTTTCGGCGCCGAACGCAGCCCGTCGACCCTCTGCATCAGAAGACGGGCGGCAGTGGCGCCCAACTGATACCCGGGCTGATAAACAGATGTCAGCGGAGGATCTGTGAACCTGGTGAACTCAAGACAATCAAAACCGGCGATCGACAAGTCTTCCGGACATCGTAGACTAAGTTCACGAGCAGCCTGCAGCACGCCAAAAGCCATCAGATCGTTGCATGCAAAGATCGCGGTCGGGCGCGGAAGCATCCGCAGGAGCCGAAGAGCTGCCTGGTAACCACTCGCGGTATCGAAGCGCGCTTCCTGGACAAACTCCGGTTCAATCTCCATGTGGGCTTCGATTAACGCACGCTTAAAACCTTTCAAGCGTTCCGCTGCGTTGGTTAACCCGAGCGGCCCAGCGATCACGGCCAATCGTTTATGCCCCACCTGAATCAAATGGCGCGTTGCCAGATAGGCACCTTCCGCGTTCGCCACCAGAACGGCATCGCCCTTCCAGCCATCCGGGACCCGGTCAATGCAAACCACGGGGACCGAGGCCGACGCGTAAGCGCGGAGGTGACCCGCGATGTCCGCACCTGCCGCTGGAATGATCAGTAGGCCAGCAATGTGATAGGAGCGCAATTCGCGAACGTACGACGCTTCCTTGGAAGGATCGTTATCAGCATTGCAGAGGATCACGCGAAAAGAGCGCTTGTAGGCCACGTCCTCGACGCCCCGAACCACGCCCGGAAAGAATGGGTTCGTAATATCTGGTATCACCATTCCGAGCATGTTCGTTCGGTTCTTCCGGAGTCCCTGCGCCAAGGCACTCGGCTGATAGCCCATACTGCGAATCGCATCGAGCACGCGTTCTCGCAGCTTCGGCCGGACGGTCGCGGTTTCATTGATTACATGCGACACTGTGCCAATCGAGACGCCGGCACGCTCAGCGATTTGCCGCATTGTCACTTGTGCTGTCATGGCGCGCCGCGTCGAAGCACGGGCGGGCTGTGCTCCTCGGCGTTACGGACCGCTGGCCTCCGGGTCATTGCGAGTCTACTGCGCAACGGAATCCGACTCCCCCGGAGCGGTCCATGCTGGGGGACATCAGCAGCAGTTTGCCGTGCTCGTTCAGCTTGTAAGCCTGGGGAAAGTACCAGATCGAGCCCTGCGGCTGATAGTAGCTGCCGCCGCGAAGAATGCCGCCACGCGTGTGTTCGTCAGCAAACTCCTCCGTCCATTGCCAAATATTCCCTACCATATCCATCACACCGAATGGACTGGCTCCCTTCGGATGTCCGTCGACTGGATCCGGACCTCGCATTGTGCGCGATTTATCAGGTACCGGCACAGCGCCGTCATCCCACTCGTTACCCCAAGGGTAGAGGCGGTCGTCCATGCCTTGAGCTGCGTATTGCCACTCCCACTCATGCGGCAGGCGCTTCCCAGCCCAACTTGCATATGCCCGCGCGTCTTCCTGGGAAACCCACGTCACCGGTTTGTTTCCCCACCCCTGCGGATAGTTTCCATCCTTCCAATCACGGAGAAAATTCAGGTCGTCTTGGGGGTGATAGTGGGCGGAGTCTAGGAACTTCTTGAATTCAGCGTTTGTAACCGGGTACCTATCGATATAGAAAGAAGTGACGTGCATGACGTGCTCGTGAAAGCGGCGCGGGGAGTCCTCCCACGGATACTGTACATCCACTCCCACGTCGTTGAACCCCTCAATCTCGATTCCGGAGACCTTGAAAAGAAAATCTGCCTCAGGGAGCTTGACCATGCCCGCAGGCGCACTGCTTGTAGTCTTCGTCGCTTGGATCGGGATAATCTGCTGTGGCAGGACTTTCCATTCGTGCGAGTAGTTGGCCAGCGACGTCGCGGTCAGCTCTTTCATTTTGGACATCAGGGCCACCAGTTTCGGATCGGGCGCGGTGCTAGTTGCCAGGACGGCGCCATACCCCTTCGCTTCGATCGAAAAGGCAAGTACCGTTTTGCCACCCGGCCCAGTTTGAGGCTTGAGTTCCAGTCCGTGATACAGATCGAAGTAACGAACATCGTCTTTCGCTGCAACCTCGATCTGGTTGCCCTCGACGTCGTATTCGTTCCGGTTGACAATTGTCCAAACTGCTTCCTCTCCCACCGGCCAGCGGCTGGCATACACTCCATAACGGAGCATTGGTGACATCGGCTCCCAGTCTTTGCTGACAAGGAATGGCGATAAAGCACGTTCGATAGTCGCAACCCGTCGGGTGGCTTCTGCGTCGCGCGGCGTGATTCCATTCCAGATGCCCC
>Ga0187890_10000472_pt1 | contig 28181 bp, 24 predicted proteins | sample June2016WEW_21_1_FD_133005 | JGI IMG/M metagenome (GOLD analysis project Ga0187890, IMG submission 133005) | Peatland microbial communities from SPRUCE experiment site at the Marcell Experimental Forest, Minnesota, USA - June2016WEW_21_10 | ecosystem: Environmental > Terrestrial > Soil >... | reverse complement strand
GGAAGCGGACGCGGCGCTGGATAGTTTCCGGCAGGTTTACGCGGCTAACATTGATTATCGCGATGTGGCCGACCGCATTGCCACGCTGCAAAAGCATTGACCCTCACCGGCGACAAATGCAATTCATGTTGCAAATATATGGGCGGTGAGCGAGTTTGCGGATAGCGGGTTAACTGGGCACAACGGCTCGACTCTGTAGGTTCCTCACCGGGAGCGTAGAATTCCTCTCGCCATGTGAGAATCAGGAACTCCCATATCACATTGGCGATAGAATCGACCGCAATCCATTGTGACGGCTCGACCGCAAAATCGAAGCGCTTGGATATTCCTTGGAGTTGCTATCGCGGTATCGATCGTCTTCGCGATTCCGATGGAGCAACTGGCTCAGGAAACGCCTCCGGGTACTAATTGGTTCCTCCACTCCTGCGACCGCGCCGTACCCATGCTCTATTTGGGCAACACTGTGCAAGCGATTCTGACACCGCTCTTTGTGTTCCTCCTGCCATGGCCGAGCTCGATTCTTCCGAGAAAATTTCTCTCAACATCCTCGCTCCGCGCCTCGCACGCGAGGATGCCGTCTGGTGTGCGAACCGAAACTCAGCCGGCATTGTTTATCGGCACGGGCTGGCTGTTTGCGCTGACGGTCTCGGTGGCATGGTGGTATGGGGTTCGAAAGTACGCCGGACTCCATGGGGCCTGTGGAGAGCTTTTCGAGTCGAGCCGTGCAGCCGACCCATTTCGCGTTGATTATGTAGCAGATTGTTCTCGTTACTTCATCTACCTGAGTGGATTTACCGCACTATGGACGGGCATCGCGGCCGGCGGGCTCCGTTTGCAATCAGCTCGCGCGGCGGAAAGCGATACTGCCGGCAACACCTCGTACCAATTCCAAGCGTTCTACTGGGCATGTTTCCTCGGTTGGGCCGTGCAATACCGCATAAACCAATGGTCCGCAATCCACGCAGCCAGCCCAAACCAGGAGTGGGCGAAGTTTGCGGTACTAAATTTCTGCTTCGCTACCGTGAGTTCCCTCTGGGTGTTGGCCTTCACGCGCTCCTTGTGGAACAAGAAACCGCGAACCTGGTTACTTGCATGCCTGCATGCACTTTGGATTAGCTTCCTCGTTTACCTGCTTACCGTACTTGCCTTCTTCTGGTTGGTTATTTACGCGGTACTGCCCGTCGTTCCCGCTATCACCACGTGGTATGTATTCGGCTTGGCTTGGGCTTTATTCGTTGGCACTTGGCGCCGGCGCATCCCGCGGAAACAATAGCTCGAAGTGTCTGGCCAACCGGTCTCCACCGCTGGCGGCGGCTTTGCGAAAATACAATCGTAGACACGATTCCGTTGCCAATTAATTTCGGGGCTTCAGTGCGGTCCTGCCCTGGCGCAGTCGTTTGACGCCTGGCGAAAACTCGAGGCTACTTCGTGCTTGGCTTAGCTTTTTCGGAGCCGCAGGATTTCAGGGCGACCCATTGCTGCGGGTTTACTGGGACGCCGTTCACATCGACCACCCAATGAAGATGCGGGCCGTTGGCGCGGCCTGTCGCGCCTACGTAGCCGATCACTTCGCCTTTTTTTACTTGGGCGCCGGGAGCGACTAGCAATTTGGACATGTGCAGATACATTGTTTCCAGGCCTTGGCCGTGGTCAATCGCAACCGTGCCGCCGAGTACGGCGAATGGTTGCGCGATTTTCACTGTGCCGGCTGCTACTGCGTGAACGGGGCGTCCGGCGGGGGAGCGCTGGTCAATGCCTGAGTGAATTTCGCCGGTGGGCTTTCCGTTGTGGAGGCGTTTCACGCCGAAGGGGGAGAGGACGCAGCCGGGAACTGGCGCGGTGAGCGGATCTTCCCAATATTTTACGTCGGAGACCGTGTTGCGGAATTCCGTCAGCGTTTGGATGTCTTCGGGCGTCGAGTGGAGCGCTTCTATTTGGGGCGTGAGGACTACGTTTTGCGTGGGGAACGTGGTCGGGCGAATTGTGAGCTTTGCGGACGCGACCGTGGAGCCATCGTCGGCCAGAAATTTCATTTCGTAGGCGCCGGGAACGTCTGCGACGGCTATCGGCATCAGTCCCTGCCAGCCTCCGGTCGATTGTGGGAAGAGTCGGACTGAGCGGTCGTTCAGTTTTGCGGTGCTTGCCGGGATTTGGCAGGAGAGGCGAACGGTTTGGCCCAGGGAGATTGCCGCTGGCTTTACGGTGCAGGTTTGCGCGGCGGCTGACGAGGCGATCAGCGCGTAGAGCAGGGCGGCTAGTAGCGTGACATATATTCGCGGCGATCTATGATTGCGTCGCTCGTTCGCCGGGTTGGCGGATTTTCTTTCGCACAGGTAATATTTCATTTCGCGATAATTTTATCGGGTTTCGACGCGGGTAGCGGACTGCGGTTGAGCGTTTGTGCGGAGCTCGGCGCGAAAACGACAACAAGAAACCAAAGCTGCCCGCTCTGTCCCGAAAAGCGCGGGACAGAGCGGCCGCTACACAATTCAAAGGCAACGTCAACTGCGCTTGGTGGACGGCTTTGCGACCCTTCGATTCGGCGCTGCCGAAACCCGGGGTGAATCGCGCTGTGGCGCGATTCAGTTGCGAGTCTGGCGATAATCTCCCATAATCTTAGGCCAATCATGTTGATACGGATTCTGCGCGTGGTGCTGCTGCTATTGTGGCTGGAACTGGGACTGCTGTTGATCCTGATGCCGTGGTCCGAGGTTTGGGACGTGAACTATTTTTTGTATCAGTATCCGGCGCTGGCGATTTTTGTGAAGAATCCCTATTTGCGGGGGATGATCTCAGGGCTGGGAGTGATGAACGTGCTGTTTGCGCTTGAAGCGTTTCGCCGCCGGACTGCCACCGTTGTCACCCGCACTTAAAAGACCGATTGTTTGCTACGTGACGGACCGGAAATCGCTCGGGGTGGGCGAGGGCGGCGCGGGTGTGCTCGGGAAAATTCGCGCGGCTGCCGCGGCGGGCGTGGATTGGATGCAAATACGCGAGAAGGATTTGTGCGGGCGGGATTTGCTGGCGCTGGCGCGGGAGGCTGTCGCTGGGTGCGGCAGCGCGCGAGTGATTGTGAACGACCGGCTGGACGTGGCGCTCGCGGCGGGCGCGGCGGGCGTGCATCTCGGGCGGGCATCGCTGAGCGCGCGCGACGTGGTTGGCTGGTGTAGAGGCGGGAACGTTGCGGAGGAATTTCTGGTGGGCGTTTCGTGCCACAGCTTGGAGGATGCGCGCGAAGCGGCGAGCGCTGGGGCGAACTATATTTTTTTTGGGCCCGTGTTCGATACGCCGTCGAAGAGAAGGATGGGAGAGCCGCAGGGCGTCGCGCGACTGGGAGAGATTTGCCGCGGCGTGACGATTCCGGTGTTGGCGATCGGCGGAGTGAGCGACCGGAACGCCGGGGATTGTATTTGCGCGGGGGCGGCGGGGATTGCGGCTATTCGGATGTTTCAGGAGGCGCGGGACGGCACGGTGATGAGGGCTGTGGTCGAACGGTTACGCGCGGCAGGTTAGCGGCGAGACCAATTTCCAAGGCAACGGCGGAACTTCAGCGGCTGAAGCCGCCGTACCCGGCGCTGCTTATGTCGTGGCTAAAGCCACGACCCACAAAGCAGAGTCAACTTAGCCGCTGAGCCAGCGGCCGATGGGTTGCAGTTCTTCGATGTGGTCGCAGATTACTTTGATCACGGCGGTGACGGGAATGGCTAGCAGCAGGCCCATCGCGCCCCAGAGGAAGCCGAAGAAGAGCAAGGATACAGTTAATGCGAGCGCGTTTAGACGCACGCGCCAGCCTACCAGTGCGGGAACCAGCAAGTTGTTGGCGATGAAATGAAACAGCGTGAGTATCGTAAAAATGCCAATAAACGGGCCGGGAGTGTGGAACTGTTTGATGCCGATGAGAACCGGCGGAATCCAAGAAAGCACCACGCCGAGATACGGAATCAGATTCAGCAGGCCGGAAAGCAAACCGAGCAGGAACGGAAAGTCCAGACCCATGCCCCAGAAGAAAAGCCAACTAAAGACGACGAGAATCAGGCCGACCAGCGCGGTGCCGACCACATAACTACGCAGCACCATGGTGACGTCCGCGAGGGTTTCCTTCACTTCGGTGCGCCGGGTGGCGGGAAATAACTGCATGGTGGCGTGCCAAACCTGGCGTTTGGCGGCGAGCATGAAGAAAAGAAGGAAGGGCACGAAGGTGGCGGCGACGACGACTTCGTACAAGGAACTTAGGCGCGCGAGCAGAGCGGTGCGAACCGGATGCGACTCGCCGACAGAGACGATGTGTTCGCCCGGAGTGGTGCCGGGTTCGATTTCGGAAACGTGCTCTTCGAAGTTCGCCATCTTTTGCTCGATGACGCTGGCGACTTGATGCAAGGGCTTGCGGTAGAGCGGCCAGTCGCGGCCAAATTGGTCCACGCGCTCGATCATGCTCCATGCGACAAACAGCACTGCCGCGATGGTGAACAGAACCACGAGGAGCGAGCCGAGAGCGCGCGGCACGTGCCAATCTTCCAGAAAGTTGACGACCGGATCGAGAAAATACGCAAGCAGCACCGCGACCAGCAGCGTGACCAGAATGGAAGAAGCCCAGTAACAAAAGGCAATCACGATTCCGGCAGCGATGATTTTTCCGCTGGCGGAACTCGCCGAGACGATCTTCTCTTCCTCAAGAGGCATGGCGGTACGATAACACAGCCAGCGTCGCGCAAATAACGGTGTGCTTGTGCGTACACTGGCCCGGAGGCCTGGCGAAACGGTGCTGTTGCTTTCGCGGGCTGGCGCGGTTGCGGCAGGACTCGGTTGGCGGCGCAATGATAGAATCGCGTGCCTGATTTTTTCGGCGCGCAATTTCAATTCCATGACCAATTCATGAGCAAACAACTTTTCGGCACGGACGGCATACGCGGAGTGCCCGGCGAAGTTCCGCTGGACGATGCCACGCTGGATCGCGTAGGGCTGGCGCTGGGTGAATATGTGAGCTCGCACGGACGTTCGCCGGATGCGCGGGCGCGTGTGCTGATCGGGCGGGATACGCGCGAATCGGGGCCGCATATTGCGGATCGCATCGCGCGGGGTTTGGCCGCATCAGGCGTCGAGGCGGTTTCGGCGGGAGTGTTGACGACGCCGGGCGTGGCCTGGCTGGTGCATCACGAGGGATTTGCGGCGGGCGTGGTGATTTCGGCTTCGCACAATCCGTATCATGACAACGGCGTGAAGCTGATTTCTTCGACGGGAATGAAATTTCCGGATGCGGTGGAGGCGGAACTGGAGCGATTTATTCTGGCGTCGAGCGAATCGCCGGAATCGCGCGGCGAGATGCAGCTGCACGACAACGAGAAAATTGACGACGATTATCTGGACGGGCTTCGCGCCGCGGCGCTGCCGGATGCGAAATTCGCGGGGATGAAAATCGTGATGGACTGCGCGAACGGCGCGGCCAGCAAACTGGGTCCGCGATTATTCCGTTCGCTGGGCGCGGACGTGATTGCGATCAACGACAGCCCCAACGGGCGGAATATTAATGCGGACTGCGGCTCGCTGCATCCGGAGGCGATGCAGACGCGCGTGGTGAAAGCGGGCGCGGCGCTGGGCGTGGCGTTTGATGGCGACGCGGATCGTGCGATTTTCGCGAGCGGATCCGGGCGACTGGTGGATGGCGACGGCGTGCTGCTGGTTGCGGGGCGCTACATGCAATCCGCGGGGACGTTGAAGGGCGATGTGATCGTCGGGACGACGATGGCGAATTTGGGATTGGAGCGCGCGCTGGAAAAATCCGGATTGAATTTGAAGCGTACGGACGTGGGCGATCGTTACGTGCTGGAAGCAATGCTGCACATGGGCGCGAACCTGGGCGGCGAGCAGTCGGGGCATATTCTGTTCTTGGACGACGCTACGACCGGGGATGGGATGCTGACGGCGCTGAAATTGGCTTCGATCATTGCGCTGAGCGGGCCACTGGATGAATTGATCGCCGACCTGAAAATTTTTCCGCAGAAGATTGTGAATGTGCGGGTGCGGTCGAAACCGCCTCTGGAGTCTCTGCCGGCAGTGGCGCGCGGCTTGGCGGAGGCGGAGAAGGCACTGGGGAAATCGGGGCGCGTGGTGCTGCGTTATTCGGGGACCGAGCCGCTGGCGCGGGTGATGGTGGAGGCGGAACAGCAGGAGGATGTGACGCGCTGGACGGAGACGCTGGCGGAGGCGCTGCGCGAGGCGATTGGAGCGTAGTATCTACTCAGACCGTGCCGCTGGGTCTGGCAGTCCGATCGCCCGCAGTGGGAATCCCTCGAAACTGTATTCGCACTGGTCGGTACAACAATAGCGCCACTGCTACGATCGCTAATGGGTCGAGCAAGAACTCGTCACGCTTCATGAGTTGCAGGGCTATCGTGACCGCCGCGGCCAACCCGTTCAGGACCAGTGCAAGCCACCACGCCCACGAATCGCTCCGCCAAAGGCCAAGTGCGGCGAGCAACCAGAGAGCGGCGACGACCGCCATTAGTGCCGAAGCCCCGAGTAAGTGCAAAGCTGCTGTCTCAGCGTTCGACAAGGCTCGAACGTAGTCGCTAAATAAGGCTTGTATGAGCTTGACAGCTGTTGACGTCGCCCGAGCCACTCCGACGAGCTGAAGGACGCACAGCAGCGTGATGAGTGGTCGGCCACATATGACCTCGTAAAAAATGCCCCACGGGTTTCGGGTTCCAGTGCCTGCTGAGGCCTGCGCGAGTACTCGAGGGCGAACCACCAACAGCATCAAATTCATGAGTGCGAAGGTAAAAACTGCGATTCGGACCCGAAGGTCGACCGAAAGTTTGACGTCCGGTGACGCAAACCCGATGTAGGCACCAATTGCCGTTATGACATTCGTAATGACGGCACGTTGCCAGATGGGCCACCGATCGACTTGATTCATCATTATTCGGCACATCCTCCGACAAGGCATTCTGCCCTAAGAGTGGGGTCTCAGGAAGCCCTGGGCACTCGTTGACTATTTTGGGTAATCGTGAATCCCTTGGGAACTATTTCTACGCTGGCGACATTCTAAGTAGTGAGAGACGCATGCGGGACGAAGGAATTAGCGAGATTCGACGGCAGGATATGGCGGCGGATCGGAAGCGGCGCGGCGATTTTTTATGAATAGCGACGACCAGCTCATATTGGAGTTTCAGCGCGGGGAGCGGGAGGCGTTCGTGGAGTTGTTCGAGCGCTATCGCGAGCCTATCTATGGGTTTTTCCGGCGGCGGCTGGAGCATCCGGCGCGGGCGGAGGAATTGGCGCAGGAATGTTTTCTGGCGGTTTTGCAGAACGTGCAGCGGTATGAGCCGCGGGCGAGTTTTCGGAGCTATTTGTATGGGATTGCGATTCATTTGGTGGCGGCGGAACGGCGTAAGGCTGGGCGCGAGGTTGCGGAGAACGAGAAGCTGGACGGGCGGGCAGCGCAAGGAAACGCGGCGGAAAATCGCGACGCGGGGATTTGGGTGCGCAAGGCGCTGGGGCACCTGGAAGAGAGCGAGCGGGAGATTTTGATGCTGCGCGAGTACGAACAGCTTAGTTACGGGGAAATTGCGGCGGTGTTGCGCATGCCGGTGAATACGGTGCGCTCGCGTTTATTCCGGGCGCGGGCGGCGCTGAAAAATCAGTTGCTGCCGGTGAAGTGAAGGATTGAGGCCGAGGAATTTTATGGAACGAAATGCACAACACGCGTTTGACGCCGAAGAAGTGATGGCTTATCTCGATGGCGAGCTGGAAGCGCGACGAGCGGCGGAGTTGGCCGCGCATCTGGTGAGTTGCAGCGAGTGCCAGGAAGTTGCGCAGGGGTTTCGCGCGCTTTCGGAGCGGATGCTGAGTTTTGAAGTGGAGCATCCTTCGGCAGGGATGAACGAAAAGGTGGTGACTGCGCTGGAATCCGACAAGTCTGCGAACGAGGCAGGTACCAGCCGTGCGCTGAATCATCGCGTTTGGAATTGGCGGCACGTGTTTGCGCGTCCGCGTAATTGGGCCATTGCGTGCGCTGCGGCGGCGGTGGTGGCGATCCTAGCGATCGGGATACCGAATCGCCGGCAGCCGGGATCTCTGCCACTCAACGGCCGAAATTTTACGGACATCGTCAAACTAGAGCGTCAGCAGAACGCGACGTCCAGCACTTACAAATCATCGTTGAGCAAAGACGACAATGGATCAGCCGAGCCGGAGCCGGCACCACCTCCAGCTGACGAGGAACTGAAGCCTCCAGAATCCGTCGGGCCGATGATCGTGCAGACCGCTTCGCTGACAATTTTGGCCACGAACTACGACGAGGCCAGCGCGGCGATTGAAAAGTTGGCTGCGGCGCATGGCGGCTACGTGGAAAAATTGGACGCCAAGGCGCAGACGGGGAATGCGCGGGAACTTACAGCGTCGCTGCGGATTCCGACGAAGCAGCTGGATGGCTTCTTGGCCGATGTGCGCAAGCTGGGGCACGTCGAGGAGGAAACGCGTTCCAACGAGGAAGTGAGCGATCAGTACGTGGACCTACAGGCCCGGCTGAGGAGCGCGCGGGCCACCGAGCAGCGGCTGATCGAGCTGCTGGGGACGCGCACGGGTAAGCTGCAAGATGTGCTCGAGGCCGAACGGGAGTTGGCGCGGGTCCGTGGAGAGATCGAGAGCATGCAGGGGCAGGGCACACTGCTGGTGCACCGAGTGAACTACGCAACGGTGCAGGTGGACCTGAACGAAGAGTACCGGCAGGTTCTTGGATCAGGGGTGATTTCTACTGGAACCAAGATCCGCAACGCGGCGGTGGAGGGGTTTAGGAACCTTCAGGACGGCGCGGTCGGGCTGCTGGTTTTCCTGTTCGCGGTGGGGCCGTCGCTGTTGTTCTGGCTGGCGATTTTGCTGATTCCCGGGTGGTTCGCCTGGAAACGTTTCCGGGCTCGCGCCCGAGTCTAGGCTGAGTTTTCTTCCAAAGAACATAGAAAAATGGCGGCGCGATTTCAGAAAGTGGAGGTTCAAACCGCAATACCATAGGCGATTTCCATTCTGCTGGAGCTAAATCCTGCGGGTACAGCACATTGTGTCACTGGGGGAATAGACAATGAGCTGGCATCTGGCGTGCAACTTGTTCGGCGGCTGTCTCTTATCCCGGGGTGGGCCGGTTTCGCCGCGCTGGAACCGGAACTAGGGGTAGAGCATAAAGGGGGCCCGACGGGGCCCCCTAATTTTTTGTGTTGGCACCTTGGACGCCGGCTTCCGGCAAGTAGATTGCCCCTCCATATCAGCTGTGATGTAATGCCCTCAGTTTTCGCGCACCCTCTCAGATATGCAGTCGACCGCCGCGCTATTCGGCATGCTTGCCTTGCTTCTCGTGATTGGTGTGCCCGTGCTCGCTATCATGGCATACGTGCGCGTTGGCGCGGTGAAGCGCGGCGCGGAGGCGGAAGCTGCGCAGTTGATTCGGCGGATTTATGCCCTGGAGCAGCGGCTGACGCAGATCGAGAAGGGGTTTTCCACGCTGACTGCGCCGGCGGCTGTTACACATTCCCCTGCTCGGGCGACTCCTCCTCCTTCCCTACCTCTACCCTCGCAACCTGAACGGCCATCGGTAGTTTCCGCGCCCGCGTCGCCACCTACATCGCCTGCGCGCACAGCCGCGCCAACCCGTGAACACGCGCCGGCGCTTTCGTCGCCGATTTCGAGCGCCGCAGCGGCCAAGCGCGATGACAACGGGAATTTTGAGGCGGTGGTGGCGGGGCGTTGGCTGAATTACGTGGGAATCCTGGCGCTGCTTTTCGCGGTGACGTTCTTCTTGAAATACGCGTTCGACAATAATTGGGTGGGGCCGCGCGGGCGGGTGGGGATTGGGCTGCTTGCCGGCAGCGCGCTGTTTCCGTGGAGCCAGCATCTGCTGGCGCGGGGCTACAAATATTTTTCGGAGGGGATCGCGGGGTTGGGCGCGGCGGTGCTGTATTTGTCGCTGTGGGCGGGCTGGCATTACTACCACATTTTTCCGCAAGACATTGCGTTCGTGGCGATGATCGTTGTGACTGCGGTGACGTTGCTGGTGGCTGTGGGACGTAACTCCGAGCGGATCGCGTTCCTAGCGCTGGTGGGCGGGCTGATTACGCCGATCCTCGTGAGCACCGGCGAGAATCACGAACTGGCACTGTTCACGTATTTGACGATTCTCGGCGCAGGTGTACTGGCGATTGCCTGGGTGCGTGATTGGAAGTCACTGCCGCCGGCGCAATTTCTGGCGACGCTGGTTTATTTCTGGGGTTGGTACAGCGAATTTTACCGGGCGGATGAGCTGGGAATCACGGTGGTGTTCGCGACGGTGTTTTTTGTTTTGTTTGCCGCGCTGCCAGTGGTGCGCAGTTGGCGCGACGGCGACTTCTCCGGCCTTGAGGCTGGGATCGTGCTGGTGAATTCGCTGGCTTACCTGGCGGCGCTGCGCGAAATGCTGTGGCCGGATAATCGCTGGGGCTTGACGGTGGCGGTATTGGCGTTGGCCGCGGCGCATCTGGCGGCGGAGCGCATGTTGCCAGAAAAACGCGGCACGGACGTGCGTCTTGCACGAATTTTGTACGCGGGACTGGCGTTGACGTTTGTGACGCTGGCGATTCCGATTCGGCTGGATGGGAACTGGATCACGATTGCCTGGGCGGTGCAGGGCGCGGTGCTGGTCTGGGGCGGATTGCGCGTGCGGTTCGCGGCGATGCGCTGGGGTGGATTAGTGCTGTTTGTAATCGTGGCGGGGCGGTTGGCGCTGATTCCGATTCCCGCGGACACATTTCTATTGAATGCGCGGTTCGCTACGTTTGCGATTTCCGTAGCCTGCATGGCGCTGGGCTGCTATTTCGCTGCGACCAGCGACGAAGAGTTGGCCGAGGGCGAAAGCAAGGCGTTTGTGATTACCGCGATTGCGGCAAATATTTTCGCGCTGGTGGCATTGTCACTGGAAGTGTGGGACGCGTTCGGGCGCATGCCTTCGCTGGGGATTGACCGCGGGCACGCGCAGGAGCTGGCGCTTTCGATGCTGTGGCTGGTGTGGGCTCTGGGACTGCTGGGCACGGGATTGTGGAAGAAGTCGCAGCCGATCCGCTGGCAGGCGCTGGTGCTGCTGGGCGTGGTGATCGTGAAGGTTTTTCTTTTTGATCTTTCGTTCCTGGAGAAATTCTACCGGATCGTTTCGTTCCTGCTGCTGGGGCTCGCGCTGATGCTGATTTCGTTCTACTACCAGCGGCAATTGTTGGGGCAGAAGGGCGAGAGGAAAGCGTGAGCGGGCGAGTGCGTTTGACCGCCCGCACGAGGCGCAGCGTTCTGGTGATGGCAGCGATCGGCGTTGCGCTGATCCCGGCTTTTGCGGTGCTGGCGGCGGAGACATCGTTGCCTGCAGCCTGGAAGCATTGGCACTATTCGCGGGTTATCGAGCTGGCGCCGCCTGACGCGGCGACGACGACGACTGTAGGGCAGCTTGCGGCTGTGGTTGTGCCTCCTGATTTGTACACACATTCCGATACAGGGCTAGCCGATCTGCGCGTGATTGACGACCGAGGCACGGAAATTCCGTACGTGATTTTCCAGCGCCTCGGAAGCTCGAAGTCCTCTGCGTTGCCCGCGACATTGCGCGAAAACAGTTTCAGCGCGGGCGCGTTTACGCAATTGGTGCTGGATGCGGGAGCGCACGCGCCATTTCACAATACTGTACGAATTGAGACCGGCGAGACGGACTTCATCGAGTGGGTGCAGGTGGAGGCGAGCGACGACGGTCACGTTTGGAGGATGGTGGAGGAGCGCGCGCCGATTTTCCGGTTTCGCAAGAATGCGCACGAAGGCACGCAGCTGGTGCATTACTCCGAAAATAACGCGCCGTATTTGCGCGTGCGTATTCTGGACGGCGACAAGAAATTCCCGGTGAGCGGCGCGCAAATTTTACTGGAAACCACGGAGCCGGCCGAACGCGTTCCGTTGGAAATGGCGATGGTCGCGGATGCAAAGCAGCCCTCGGGACGCAGCGTGTGGAGCGCCGAGCTGGGTGCGGCGATGCCGCTGGTGACGGAGGTACGATTCGACGTCGATGCGCCGCCGGCATTCATTCGCTCGGTGGATATATCCTCGAGCGCCGACGGTAAGGAGTGGGGGATTCTTCGGAACGCGGAAATTTATCGCTACCGCCGGGCTGACGCGCAACAGCAAGAGCTTACCGTGATGATCTCCAATGCCTTGGAGCAATCGCGTTTTCTGCGCGTGGAAATTGTGAATGGGAACGATGCGCCTCTGGACGCGGCGGCGCCTAAGTTGTATATCACGCCGCAGCACATCGTTTTCAAGCAGCAAGCGGGGCGGAGGTACCGGCTGATATACGGGCAGGAACGTGCGGAGCGCGCGCAGTACGATTTGGGCCGGCGCGTGAATGCGGCGCAGATGGGCGCGGCGGTGGAAGGGCAGCTGGGCCCGGAGGAAACGAACGCGGATTGGGCGGATCCGCGGCCGTGGACCGAGACGCACGATATTTTTCTGTGGTTGGTGCTGGTGGCGGCGGTGATGATGATTGGATATGCGGCTGTGCGGTCGTTGCGGAAGACGGCGGCGCCCGAGGCGTGAGTTTGGCTGGAGAGTACGCACCAAAAAAATAGGGGCGGGTCTGAGACCCGCCCCTAGCAAACCTTTCTTGGTTTTGACTTCCCGAAAACCTAACGCTCGGCTACGGATTTAGCTGCAGCCGGAGGTGCCGCCGCAGTTGGAGCATTTGTAGCAGCTGCCGTTGGGGGTCATTAACATGCCACATTCGGAGCAGGAGGGCGCGTCGTCTATTGTGGCGCGCTGGCGCGTGGAAGCTTCCGGGTCGGCGTGCTTCGCGGCGGCTGCCGGAGCTACCGCGTGTGCCATTGCTGCGGCCGTTGTGGCCGGAGCTTCGGATTCGGCGGTGGCGTCTATATCGAGATAATCGGGCGAGATGAATTTCGCGCCGAGCCAGCGTCCGATGTAATCCACCACTGATTTTGCGTAGCGGATATTGGGGTTGCCGGTGTAGCCCGAAGGTTCGAAGCGCGAGTTGACGAATTTGTCGACGAGAGCGCGGAGCGGCACGCCGTATTGCAGCGCGATCGAGACGGACAGAGCGAAGGCGTCCATGATACCGGACAGTGTGGAACCTTCCTTGGCCATCTTGATGAAGATTTCGCCGGGAGCGCCGTCTTCATATTTGCCGACGGTGAGGTAGCCTTCGTGGCCGCCGATGGAAAATTTGTGGGTGATGGAACTGCGCTCGTTCGGAAGCTTGCGGCGGCTTGCGCCACGCGCGAAAAGCTCTTCCTGCTGAGGTGCGGACGCGACAGGAACAGCGACCGCCTCTGCAACCGGCACGGCCGCAGCGGCAGGCTTTTCGTCTTCCTTCTTGCTAGCAGCGGAAAGCGGCTGCGAGCGTTTGGAATTGTCGCGATAGATGGCCACAGCTTTCAGGCCATACTTCCAGGATTCGGTGTAGGCCTGCATGATGTCTTCGACGGTGGATTCTTCCGGCATGTTGATGGTCTTGCTGATGGCGCCGGATAGAAAGGGCTGGGCCGCGGCCATCATGCGCAGGTGACCGCGCCAGGCGATGGAACGTCCGCCGCCCATGGGAGCGAGCGAGCAATCGAAAACGGCGAGGTGCTCTTCTTTCAGGCCGGGAGCGCCTTCGATTTTCGCGTTGGCGTCAATGTAGTCCACGATCTGCGCGACTTGTTCCGTGGGGTAGCCGAGATTCATCAGCGCCTGCGGAACGGTGTTGTTGACGATCTTGATGACGCCGCCGCCGACCAGCCTCTTCTGCTTCACCAGCGCGAGATCGGGTTCGATGCCAGTGGTGTCGCAATCCATCATGAAGCCGATGGTGCCGGTAGGGGCGAGCACGGAAACCTGCGAATTCTTGTAGCCGAACTTTTCGCCAAGCTCGAGCGCATCGTCCCAGGCTTTGCGGGCGGCGCGCAGCAGTGACGGCTGCACGTGTTCTTCCTTGATGGGACGCAGAGCATCGCGGTGCATGCGGATGACGTCAATCATGGCTTCACGATTGCGCGGGTAGCCGCCGAAGGGACCCATGCGTTCGGCGATGCGCGCGGATTGTGCGTAGGACTCGCCGGTCATCAACGCGGTGATAGCGCCGCAGAAATCGCGGCCGCCGTCGGAATCGTAGGGAAGCGCGAGGGACATGAGCAACGCACCGAGGTTGGCGTAGCCGATGCCCAGCGGACGGTAGTCGTGCGAATTGCGCGCGATTTTTTCCGTGGGATAGCTGGCGTTGTCCACCAGAATTTCCTGCGCGGTGATGGTGACGTCTACGGAATGGCTAAAGGAGTCCGAATCAAATTGGCCGTTAGGGCCGAGGTACTTCATCAGGTTCAGCGAAGCCAGGTTGCAAGCCGTGTCGTCCAGGAACATGTACTCCGAGCACGGATTGGAGGCGTAAATGCGGTCGGTGGCCTTGCAGGTATGCCAGCGATTCACGGTGGTGTCGTACTGCATGCCGGGATCGCCGCAGCGCCAGGCAGAGTCCGCCATTTCGCGCAGCAAGTCGCGCGCGCGGAATTCTTCGCAGGGCTTACCGTCGTTGACGTTGCGAGTCCACCAATTGCGATCTTCTTCGACTGCCCGCATGAAATCGTCAGTGACGCGGACGGAGTGATTGGCGTTCTGGAAGAAAACGGAGGAGTAAGCCTCGCCGTCAATCGCCTGATCGTACCCCTGCTCGATCAGCACGTGGGCTTTGCGCTCTTCCTTGGTCTTGGACTGGATGAACTCCATGATGTCCGGGTGTTCTACGTTCAGGATCACCATCTTGGCGGCGCGGCGGGTCTTGCCGCCGCTCTTGATGACGCCAGCGAATGCGTCGAAGCCCTTCATGAAGCTCACAGGGCCAGAGGCGATGCCGCCGCCAGAGAGCGATTCCCTGCTGCCGCGCAGCGTGGAGAAGTTCGTGCCGGTGCCGGAGCCCCACTTGAAGAGCATACCCTCGGTCTTGGCCAGGTTCATGATGGAGTCCATGTTGTCCTGGACGGAGTTGATGAAGCATGCGGAGCATTGCGGCTTGGCTTGCACGCCGACGTTGAACCAGACGGGGGAGTTGAAAGCGACTTTCTGCTCGACGAGCAGGTGGGTGAGTTCGTCGCGGAAAATATTCTTGGATTCGGGGCTGGCGAAGTAGCCTCCCTCATCGCCCCAGCGGACGATGGTGTCCACCACGCGGCCGATCAGCTGGCGCACCGAGGTTTCGCGCTCGGGCGTGTTGGGCTTGCCGTGAAAGTACTTGGAGGCCACGATGTTGGTGGCCGTCATGGACCAGGACTTGGGGACTTCCACGTTTTCCTGGCGGAAGATTACCTGGCCTTTATGATCGCCGATCAGAGCTGTGCGACGTTCCCATTCAACCTTATCGAAGGGTGAAACTTTTCCGTCGGTGAACCGCCGCTGGAATTCCAGCCCGGTGGCGCGCCGTGTAATTTGATTCGTTTCGGCCATGCTGTTCCATACCGTCCTTGTTTCAGCCATTTTGCCTCCGCGCAGGCAGTGGTGCCATGTAGATGTGAGCCGGGGAACCGTGCGGGAGCAGAACCTTCATTCTACCCCTAAGTGGCGCCCCGAGGGTGATGTGATGTGCACCGTAGCGGTACACGCAAATATTGACTGTGGGGAGCAGCTGGACCTTGGAGCGGCAAGCACTGCCGTTCGCGCCGAAAAAAAAGAGACAAAAGCCCAGCTAAGCCGCGCAAGAAAACCGAGGCGCGGCGTTAAGTGGGGTGAGGCCCCTTTTGAATTTTCGGTTAACTCGGTCCGGCTCTACGACTGGTTGGGGGCAGCAACAACGCTGCAGCCAACTAATACTCCCCCGAGCTTGGAAGCGCAGTATCGAGGGTTGTGGAAAACTTGTCAAGAAAAATTCATAAACAAACCACAAAATCTTATGCTCGAGGTGTCGAAAACGTCTACCTATTGTGGTGGGTATGCTCACGGACGCACCCTGCAGTAGATGCGGCAAAAGGCTGCGCGCGCCAGTGAAAATTGGCGCGGGAGGATTACGCAAGACGGGCCGACGAGAGATTGTGCGATTGCCTCGCGGCGATCGAAGCTAGTTTTCGGCTGCCAAAAGGAATTTTCCCCGCACCTGCTGCGCAAGCGTGTTCCTCATTTCTGGATTCGTGATCCTCGCCGCGGAATCGTCTTCGCAATCGAACTATCGCAGCGCAAATCGCGCGGAGGCGGCGGGCGCAGATGTGTAGAGAAAAGCAACATCGGGGAATTGACATGAACCGTTGAGCGCTGGAAAAATTCATAATGAGAGGCCATGGCGAATCCTGCGATCGAAATCGAGCGACTGACCAAGGACTACCCGGTGGGGTTCTGGCGGAAAAAAATGCGCCGGTCCCTGGACCATTTAACGCTGCAGGTGGACGAGGGGGAATCCTTCGGATTCCTGGGACCAAACGGCGCGGGCAAAACCACCACAATGAAGCTGCTGATGGGCCTGATTTTCCCAACGTCGGGAACGGCGCGGGTGCGCGGGCGTTCGATTAATGACGTGCGCATGCATCGCGAGATCGGGTACATGCCGGAACAGCCCTATTTTTACGATTACCTAACGGCGCGGGAGCTGCTGGAATATTTCGCGCGCTTTTTCGGCTTCAACGCGACGGAGCGGAGCGAACGCGTGACGCGGTTTCTGGCTCTGGTGGGCCTGGCCGGAGCGGCGGATGTGCAACTGCGAAAATTCTCAAAAGGCATGCTGCAGCGGGTGGGGATTGCGCAGGCAATTCTGCACGATCCGCACGTGGTGTTTCTGGACGAGCCGATGTCTGGCCTGGACCCGGTGGGTCGGCGCGAAGTGCGCGACATCATTCTGGATCTGAAGCGGCAGGGCCGCACGATTTTCTTTTCCACGCACATTCTTTCCGATGCGGAAATGCTTTGCGACCGAGTGGCGGTGCTGGTCGAAGGGAAATTGCGGGGGATCGGTTCGCCGGGGGAAATCATGTCCGTGGAAGTGCATGGCATGGAAATCCTTTTCGAGGTGCCCAAGGAACAGACGCTGCCACCGAACATTGTGGCGCGCGCGAAAAATATCGGCAACCGTTATCGGATTGAAGTGGCGGAAGAGGAGCTGTACGCGGTGCTGGAACAATTGCGCGCATGCGAGGGGCGCATTCTTTCTGTGGCGCCGTTGCGGCCATCGCTGGAAGATTATTTTTTCAATCTGGTGGGGCGGCAGAAAGCAGTGGTGCTCCCGACGGAAGTAGGTGTGCAATGAGCTCGATACCGGGCGTGGTGGCCATCAATACGTTTCGCGAAGCGGTGCGAGACCGCGTGCTGTACAACCTGATATTTTTCGCGCTGATGATGATCGGCGCGGCGATCCTGGTGGGACAGATTTCGATCGGGATCGAGCGGATGGTGATCATCAACCTGGGGCTTTCAGCGATATCGGTTTTCGGAATCATCATGGCGATATTTATCGGCGTGGGGCTGGTGTACAAGGAAATGGAAAAGCGCACGCTGTACAGCCTGCTCTCCAAGCCGATCCGCCGCTGGGAATTCCTGGTGGGGAAATTCGGCGGGTTGCTGCTGACGCTGGTGGTGAATACTTCGTTGATGACGCTGGGGCTGGGACTGGCGTTGTACTGCGTCGGCGGAAAATTCGAGCGCTCGGACGCAACGATTCTGGTGGCGGTCTATTTTATTTTGCTGGAGCTGGCGCTGGTGACGGCGCTGGCACTTCTGTTTTCCTGCTTCACCAGCCCCATGCTTTCGACTTTGTATACTTTGGGGATTTACGTTGCGGGAGTTTTTGCGCCGGGAATATTGGGCGTCAGCCAGTTCACACAGAACTGGGCGGTGGCCGCCGTTGCGCGGTTCATCTATTACGTGCTGCCTAATTTTCATAATTTCGGCGTGATTGCGGCGGCGGCGCACGGCGATGCGGTGCCGCTGGCGCTGATATGGCACAACACGCTCTATGCGGCACTTTACGTGATTCTGATTTTGGTGGCGGCGTCGGCGGTGTTTTCCGGGCGCAATCTGAAATGAGCAGGCGCAGCCAAAATAAGAGCCATACGCGAGCAATGTTGCTGGCATTGGTGGCATTGCCCTTGCTGTTCGTGCTTTGTGCCGCGCTGCAGGTGAGCATTGACGCCGAGACGCGCTCGATGAACCTGGGCCAGGAAGAATTGCTGCTGCGTTCCGGCCGGCTACTGAAGAACCTTAGCTTGGGATACGAGCCACTGCTTGCGGACATCTACTGGACGCGCGTGGTGCAGTATTACGGCAGAAGGGCCCGCAGGCCCGGCGCGACTTACGAATCACTGTGGCCATTGCTGGACATCACCACCACGCTGGACCCGAAGTTGATGATCGCGTACCGCTTCGGAGCGATTTTTCTTTCCGAGGACCCTCCGGTTGGTCCGGGGCGAGCCGACCAGGCAGTGGAGCTGGTAAAGCGCGGGATCGCGGAAAATCCCGATGAATGGCGGTTATACCAGGACCTGGGATTTCTTTATTCGATCCACTTGAAGGATTACCAAAAAGCGTCTGAGGCATATCTGGAAGGCAGCAAAAATCCGCAGGCTCACATTTGGATGAAGGTGATGGCCGCGCGCGTTGCGGAAACGGGCAATTCTCTGGAAACTTCCCGGTTGATCTGGGCCGAGGTGTACGCCAGCACCAAAGACGAACTCATCCGCCGCCGGGCAATGCAGCATATCCAATCGCTGGACGCCGCGTTGGGCCTGAAAAAACTGAATGAATGCTCCGAAGATTACTGGAGAAAGTTCGGTCGATTCCCTAACTCAATGCAAGAACTGCGCGCTGCGGGCTTGGTCTCCGGCACTCTGCAGGATCCGGCGGGCTACCCCTACGTGATGGGCGCGAACGGCGTGCCGCAACTCGATCCTAACAGCACCATCGTGCTGGACCTCGACCAGGGACCCGACAAACTCCGCTAATACAAAAACTATTCGTAACGTAGGGCTTCGACGGGATTCAGGCGCGCCGCTTTGGTGGCGGGCCAGACGCCAAAGATCAGGCCGATGCCGACGGAAACCGTGAAGCCAATGATGATCGCCCAGGCGGGGACGACGGCTTTCAGCGGGCTAACCAGAGGAATCAGAAAGACGATGGCGCTGCCGACAATGATGCCGATGATGCCGCCGGTTCCGGTGAGGGTCATAGCTTCAAAGAGGAATTGCCAGGTGATATCCCGGCTGCGCGCGCCGATGGCTTTGCGCACGCCGATTTCGCGGGTGCGCTCGGTGACGGACACCAGCATGATGTTCATCACTCCCATGCCGCCGATGAGCAGGCCGATGGAGCTGAGCACGATTACGACCAGAACCACGCCGCCAATGATGTCGTTGAACTTCTGTACGACCTCCACCTGGGTTTGAATCGAGAAATTATCGGGCTTGTCGTACGGAACATCGCGGCGGCGGCGCAGAACTTCGCGGATCTGATCGACGGCGGCATCGAGCTTGCCGGAATATGCCAGGAAGCGATAACCGATCTCGTAGCTGCTGGGATACAGCTTCATGAAAGTGTAATAGGGAATGACAGTGCGGCGATCTTCATCGTCCGTGCCGAAACCGTTGGGAGGTTTTTCGAACACTCCCACTACCTGATAGGTCGAACCATCCACCAGGATTTCCTTGCCCATGGCGTCTTCAATACTGGGGAAAAAAGTGGTGGCGACGTTTTCACCGATGACCACGACATTTTCGCGATGCTCGTTTTCGGCTTCGGTGAAGAAACGGCCGGCCTTCATCGTGGCGTTGGAATAAACCGTGAGATACGCGGGGAACGTGCCGCGAAAATCGGTGCCCTCGATCGTAACGCCCTGATAACGCGCGGTGTGGGAGAGCTGCCACTGGAAAGCGGAGACCGCGATCTCTTTGATCGCGGGACAAAGCTGGCGGACGGCGATGGCGTCTTCCAGAGTGAGCGGCTTGCGCAGCTTCTCGTCTTTCGGCCGGCGGCCGTTCTGCGGGCCTTGATCGAAGCGGGAGACGAAAGCGGTGTCAATTCCTTCGGAAACGATTTCGTCCTGGATGGTCTGGCGAAAGCCCTGGACCAAGCCGACGACGAGAATGATCAGGGCGACGCCGATCATCACGCCGAGGATGGCGAGGAAGCTGCGAAGCTTGTGCTCGCGAACCGTGTCCAGCGCGAGATGCAAATTTTCGCGGAAGTCACTTTGCATCGGCTGGTCCTAGGTCTCCGCTCGCAGGGCTTCAATCGGGTCCAGCCTCGCGGCGCGCATCGCCGGGTAAATCCCAAAAAACAGGCCCACCGCAGTGGAAAGAAACAGCGCGATGAGTATGGAAAAAAATGGCGTGGAAGTCGGAACCGAAAAAACCGCACGCACCATCTGGCTGATGGCCACGGCGGCGACCACGCCGAGGAATCCGCCCAGTCCGGCCAGCACCGATGATTCCACCAGAAATTGCAGGATGATGTGACGGCGGCGCGCGCCGAGCGATTTGCGCAGGCCAATTTCCCGGGTGCGCTCGGTGACGCTGGCGAGCATGATGTTCATGATCACTACTCCGCCGACGACCAGGAATACAGAAGTAATCCAGATGGCGATGCCAAAGGCGTTGCCGGTGATGCGATTCCATAAACCCATGATCGAGGTGGGGGCGATGATGGCGAAATTATCGTCAGTCTCATACGCCAGATGGTGGCGCGAGCGCAGAATCATGCGGGCTTCATCCTCCGCAGCATCCATAAATTCCGGGCCGCGCGCCTGCACGAAAAATGTGATGGAATCCTGCGCCGTGAGCAATTCCTTGCGGTAAGTGCCGAGGGGAATCATCACGAAATTGTCCTGTGGCTGGCCCAGCACATTGCCTTTTGGCGTAGCCACGCCGACGATCGTGTACTGCCCTTGGCCCGCGCGAATTTCTTTTCCCACCGGATCCGTGCCTGGAAATAATTTATTGGCGACGTCCGCGCCGATGACGCAGACGCCGGCGCGATGATCCTCGTCAATATCAGTGAGCAGGCGGCCGTTGGAGACGTCAATATCGCGGATGGAAGCGAAACTAGGCGTTGCGCCTATGATCATTACGTCTTCGCTCAGGTCGTTGCCATAACGCACGTCGGCAAAGGTTCTCATCTGGCCGGCGATGGTATCGGCGAGCTTCATGCCATTGCGCAAAGCTTCCAGATCGTCCATGCCGAGCGTCGGGCGTTTGCGCGCTTTGTACCATTCCTGCTGGTTGGTGACGATGCCGATGCGGTCGATCACAAAAGCGTTGGCGCCCAGGTTCGCGACCTTATCGGCGACATAGACGTTGAGGCCGTTGAGGACGGAAATGACGGCGACGAGGGTGGTAACCGCCAGAATCACGCCCAGTAGGGTCAAGAAAGTGCGCAGTTTATGCGCGCGCAGGGTATCGAGCGCGATCCAGATGGTTTCGCGTAGTGCGCCCAGCGTCTGCCGGGCGTTGGACAGGGATGAGGGGGGCTTCATCGCTCTTACTATACTAGACGGATATGGGGCTGGAAAAACTTCAGATTACGCTGAATTTTTTGGTACTCGGAATGAGGCGGAAACGGGCGCCGCTCCTGCGGTGAGCGGTTTCTGCGGAGGATTCGGGTAGAATCGAGGTTGCACGATAGCTCATGGCGCCGCGCATCTCATTCACGGGCATTTCCAAGATGGCTAAAGGACTTACGTCATCAAGTCTGGCTGCGGCGCTGACGCTGGCGGGCTTGGCGGGGGCGTCAGGCAAGGTCATTCCCAACACCCCACGGAGTTCGGCTGCATCTGGTGGAGGTCAGGCGGGCAATCAGACGGGAAGCCAGATTGGCACTACGCGCCCACCTTCGGCCGCGGAAATTGCCGCGCGCGCGAAAGTGCTGCTGGAGCACCAGCACGCCAACGATGAAGCGTTAGAGCAGTACGAGCGCGTAGAGCATCACGTGGATCGCACCGGAGGCGCCACACCGCGCGTGCTCGACGACAAAACCTATCGCGTCGTGCCCACCGGAAGCGGCACGATGAAACTGCTGCTGAAGGATGGCGACCGGCCGGTGGATCCGGCGGACTACCGTAAGCAGCTGGTGGCATGGGAAGAATTGCTGCAGCTGATGCTGAAGCCCGACGATTCCAGGACCAAATCCGCGTACGCGAAATGGCAGAAACGGAAGGACGACCGCAAGGATCTGCTGGACGCGACCGGGGAGGCCTTCCTGACCACCTGGGACGGGCAGGATACTTGCAATGGTCGCGTGTGCGATATCTATGAGATCCAGCCAAATCCAAACTTTCATCCGCGCTCGCTGGTGCAGGATATTTTGACGCGGGTCACGGCGAAGATTTGGGTGGACCGTGACGCGAATCAGTTGGTGCACGGGGAAGCGCACGTGATGCGCGACATATCGTTTGGCGGCGGGATTCTGGGGAAGCTTTATCGCGGCGGCGTGTTTTTTATGCAGCAGGAGGAAGTCGCTCCAGGAGTCTGGCTGCCCACGCGCTATCAATACGATTTCACGGCACGTAAATTCCTCTTCACGTTCGAGCAGCACCAGTACGTCGAAGCGCGCCAGTACCGCCACGTCGGACCGCCCAAGCAGGCGCTGGCACTCGCGCAGAGCGAACTGGCCAGCGGCAAAGCGCCGTACGGCGACCCGTAACTCTTCCGTCCACCCGCCATTCAACCGAATAGAAACGGGCGCACAATAGACCTAGTGCGGCTCTGCACCCTTCTGTCCTATCGATATTTCGGCGTCTGAGGATTTTGCTGCCCAGAGCGTGCTGGTCACTTGCGGTTAACTCGAGGAGGCGTCATGAATAGGCGAATGCTGCTTTTCGTCCCGATCCTGGCTCTTACGATGGCGGTGCTTGCGCCTGATCTGGCGCGAGCGCAGGGAAGTTCTGAAGGTCAAACGGCTCCGGCCGGGAATGCGGCGGCTGCCGCTACGCCGGCTCAAGCCGACACGGCTACCACGGCGAACGCCACGACTTCGACAACGGCTACAACGGCGCCGGCAAAAAAAGTGTGGACCAACGAAGACATGAGCGACGTCCATCGAAACGACGTGATTTCAACTTTTTCAAACAAAAGCAACAAGCCGGCAAACAACAAGCCCGCCGGAAATGCCAACGGCAACGCGGCCGCCAAGAACTATCAGACCCAGATCACCCGATTGCAGGAGAAACTGCCGCCGCTGGATGAGCAGATATCGCAACTGCAGGCAGCACTGAACGGCGACACAGTGAATTCCGTCCGGCACGTCGGCGGCGCGAAGATTGACGATTGGCGCGATGAATTGGCGCGGCTGCAAAAGCAGCGCGAGGACATTGTGGCAAAGATCAGCGCGCTTCAGGACGAAGCACGGAGCAAAGGCGTGCCAGCGAATCAAATTCCGCAGTAGTCGTCGAGAGAATCGAAAGCAACGGGCAGGCCCCGGTCGCGCGACCGGGGACCCGCCCGTGCAAATCGTTTGCTCTAATGCGCGGCGGCGGCGACTTCTTTTTCGATGGGGGCGCCGACGAGATTGCCCCACTCGGTCCAGGAGCCGTCGTAATTCTTCACGTGGCCAAAGCCCAGCAGATATTTCAGCACGAACCAGGTGTGCGAGCTGCGTTCACCGATGCGGCAGTAGGCGATCACTTCTTCCGCGCCGTTAATTCCCTTCTTGCCGTATAGCTCCTTCAGTGCGTCCGCCGATTTGAAAGTGCCGTCTTCATTGGCTGCTTGCGCCCAGGGAATACTGGCCGCGCCCGGAATGTGTCCGGCGCGCTGCGCGGTTTCGGAAAGTCCCGGAGGCGCGAGGATCTTGCCCGTGAATTCGTCCGGGGAACGGACGTCCACCAGTTGCGCGGCTTTCTTCTTGTCGAGGAAGGCGTAAATGTCTTCCTTGCGGGCGCGGATAGATTCATCGGGAGCGGTTGCATGATAGGTAGTGGCCGTGATCTTCGGCGCCTCGGTGGTCAGTGGGCGCTTTTCCTCTACCCACTTCTTGCGGCCGCCGTTGATCAAGCGAACATCCTTGTGGCCGTAGTATTTCACTTGCCAGAAAGCGTAGGCGGCGAACCAGTTGTTGTTGTCACCGTAGAGCAGGATGGTGGTGTCGTTGGAAATTCCGGAAGCACCGAGCAGCTTTTCCAGCGCTGACTTGTCGATGAGGTCGCGGCGGATATTGTCCTGCAGCTGCGATTGCCAGTTCCAGCCGACGGCGCCGGCAATGTGGCCTTGGTCGTAGGCGGTGGTGTCAACGTCCACTTCGACCAGGCGGACTTTCGGATCGTTCAAATGGTCAGAGGCCCATTGGGTGGTGACCAGGACTTCAGGGTGTTTGTAGTCAGTCATTGGCTGTCTCCTCGTTGTTAGTGACTCTTCGAAATCAGACGCTCGCTGCCGGAATCGTTGCAAAAACTTGGTCATAAAAACAAAAAACCCACCAGCCTCGGGTACTTCCGGCGGTGGGTCGGGAATTTCTGGGCTAGTTTGTCGAGCTTAGCTGCCTAGCCTCCCTGCGCCAGAAGACACGCGTGCGCAACACATACAACAACAGCAACATGCGCAGCACTGGCAGCAGATTTGCATGAAGTGAGGTTACACCCGAAAAGGGGGGATGGCAAACGATTCTGATAACAGCGAGCGGATCAGGAGTTCTGCGATTGTGTCAATTGGACACCAACCGGCTCGGCCAGCTTGACCTTACGGCCCGTTGAGATACAGTTGAATTCCCTTCCGAAAACCGGCACTTCGCTGCAGGCTGCTCCCTTTTGACCCTCAGGGTCGTGTCCGGAATCGAATACCCTTCCCAGACTGGTGTGAGATGAAGAAGAAGTTTCTAATAAATCGCAGGGCGCTGCTCGCGCGGGAGTCCGCCGCGTCCTGGCTGCTCGGCGTGTGCGCGCTCCTCGAACGCCGCACCTACGTGGGCACCCTGGACAAATTCGCCGGAGCGATTGTCATTTATAGATCGACCGCTGAAAGGTTTACATCAATGCGCTGGAGTTCAGCCGAATGATGGAAAAGCTTTCAAAAGCGAGTATTGTGCCGAGCGCCAGCGAACCTGCCGAGAAACGCCGCCACCCGCGCTTCCCTTTTTCGACGGGAGGAGAAGCTTTTGACCCGCAAGCCAACGTTCGAGTAACGGGCCGGCTGTCCGACATCAGCCGCAGCGGCTGCTATATGGACACGATCAGCCCGTTTGCGATGAACGCCGCGATCATCTTGACGGTCACAAAGGACGGACGAACATTCAAGACCAAGGCCAAAGTGGTGTATTCACTGAACGGGATGGGAATGGGCATGACGTTTACGACGATGGAGCCCGATCAGGCGCGCGTGCTGGACTCCTGGCTGGCCGAACTGGGCGGCTTGCTACATCTGGAACCGGCTCAGGCAACGCTCGAAGCGGCCGCGCCGGAGGTGCCGATCAAAGCCGCGCCGCTCGTTGATCAGGAATTGCGCGATATCGTACGCGAACTGATTGTCGAGCTGAACCGCAAGAGCATCGTAGGCGATGTGGAAGCGATGGGCATGATGCGAAAACTTTCGAAGTAATTGGATCTGGCCGTGCATCGCGCTGCGAACGGGTAAATTCTTGCGGCCTGTGGCCTCGTCTTAGGTGATGGCTTTCAGCGCGCCGTCGCTGCTTTCGAATTCGATGCGCAAGAGCCAGTCGAAATGGAATTTTTCCGCGGCGAACCACTGCTCCATTTGTTCGCGGCCGGGCGCGTCGAATTCCAAGAGCATTTTTCCTTCCTGCAGGTTGACGAGCACACGGCGCGCGGTGACTTCCTTGGCGGCATGCACGCGGCGCGCGAGTTCTTCGGCGCCCTGGCGCGTGAGGCAGGCGAGTGTGTGTTGCGAGAGGTAACGAGGCATTCCGGCTCCTGTTCCGCTAAAATGGGCGGCCACTACAACAACGGAACCAATATAACGCGAGCGGAGAAAAATCAAATGCCTGAGATGCGCACGGCACATCCCTACTACGTTTACGAAGCAATTCACGCGCAGCCGAAATCGATCGAGCAAGTGCTGGCTGGTCAAGCGGAAGTCGAACGCGCGGCGGATGCGGTGGCGCAGAAGGCGCGCATCACCTTCGTCGGGATCGGCACTTCGCTGCACGCGGCCCGCGTGGCGGAAAGCTGGATGCGCGAGTTCACCGGCGGGCGCTTGCTGGCGCACTGTGAGCAATCTTTCGAATTAGTACACCATCCGATTGCGTTTGGCGCGGGCGACGCGGTGATTGTGATAACGCATACGGGCACCACTACGGCTTCCATCGAGGCGTTGCGCATGGCGCGCGCGGCTGGGGCGTTGACGGTGGCGATCACGGGCCAATGGAGCGCTGCGACGGGCGGTGGGACGAGCGGCGATGCGGTGCGCAGCGCGGATTTTCACATTCAGACCTGCGAGCAGGAAGTGGCTTTTGCTTACACGAAGAGCTACACCACCGCGCTTGCTGTGCTGGCGCTGCTGATTGCGCGCGTTGTCGAGAGAAAGAAATTGCTTATAGGAGCGCCGCCTCTGGCGGCTTTGGAGCGCGTGCCTGATTTGCTGCGTCAGGCGCTGCAGCTCGAGCCCGCTTCGCGCGAACTGGCTAAGCGCGTGGCCGCACTGGCGCGCATCGAGATTTTCGGCTCAGGGGCGGCGTGGGCAACGGCCAGCGAAGCGGCGTTGAAAATCAAAGAAGCGTGCTACATCGCGGCGGAAGGATTTGAAACCGAGGAAATCCTGCATGGTCCGTTTTCGGAGACGGATTCGCGCGGGTCATTGCTTGGATTATTCACAGGCGGCCCTACAGACCAGCGCGGGCGGCAGATTCTGCGCGCCGCAGGAGAATTGAAAATGCCGCGTGCTTCGATTACAACGCCGTCAGCAAATCACGATTTGTCCGCGGAGCAAATTCTGCAGGTCCCGGAAGCCCCGGAGTGGCTGGCAGCGTTCGTGCACCTGATTCCGCTGCAGTTGCTCACCTACTTTCTGGCGCTGGAGCGCGGCGTCAGCCCCGATACCGGCCGCATGGAACAACCCGCGCACGCGGCGGCGAGCAAACACTACAAATACTGAGCGGAGCCGCCGGGCTTTCGCCTGTCCGCGCGAACAGGAGTTCCTAATCGAGAACATTACGCCGCATCACCGCAAAGCCGCGCGGACAGCCCGCGTAGAATTGCACTCAGAAACACCCTGGGGTGCACTATGAAACGAAGTGTCCTGGTTCTGACGGTGCTCGGGTCGCTGGCGATGTTGATGTCGCTGACCTTTGGCGCGGTGGCGGCTCGAGCGCAATTCTCGAGAGGCTTGGGAACGCTCGCAGGAACGGTGCTCGACGCGCATGGCAAGCCGGTGGCCGAAGCGAGCGTGACGATTCAGACTTCCGATGGACTAAAACCGCACGCCACGCATACCGATTCCAACGGGCACTACGAATTTGCGCGGTACGATGCAGGGCAATACGATGTTCGGGCGTACGCGAAGGGCCAATTCTCCGATTGGAGTAAGCACATTGTGATCCGTCCGAAGAAAACGACGGACGTGACGCTGCGCATGCCGCCCGAAAGCACGGAGAAGGTAACCGTCACGAGCAATCCGTAAGACGCCGCCAGATTTTGCGCCCGCATGGCGGCGGCGCCGTCGGAGGTTCACCTCCAAATCCTCGAAATTGATTTACTCCCACGGAACGCGCTGGCACGGTAGGTGTCCGCTCTGTCCCGAACTGCACGCAACAGAGCGGCCTCTAGGAAACCCAATTCAAACCAGCGGTGCGGATTTTCGCCGACAAGGTCTTGCGGGGCTGTGGCGGTGCATTCATTATGTGACATGGCACGCTCAGACAACGCGCCGCTGTGGGGCGCGGACGATCAGTACGACCGGCTGGAAGAGCTGGCCGCAGGCACTGGCGATGACGCTAAGGAAATTCCTTTGCGGCGCGACGTGCGTTCGCTGGGAATGCTGCTGGGAAAAGTACTGGTGGAGCAGGCGGGCGAGCCTTTGCTGGAAGTTGTGGAGCAACTCCGCCGCCTGTTGATTCAGCAGCGCGAGCAATTGCCCGTTGCCGCAGCGGCAAGTGATTCATCCTCAACCGAAAATACGCTCTTGGCGGAAGCGCGCGAGAAGATCGCGCGGCTGAAAGTGGAAGACGCCTACCGGGTGACCAAAGCGTTCGCGATTTATTTCGAACTGACCAACCTGGCGGAAACCAACCATCGCAAG
>Ga0187890_10000471_pt1 | contig 28207 bp, 30 predicted proteins | sample June2016WEW_21_1_FD_133005 | JGI IMG/M metagenome (GOLD analysis project Ga0187890, IMG submission 133005) | Peatland microbial communities from SPRUCE experiment site at the Marcell Experimental Forest, Minnesota, USA - June2016WEW_21_10 | ecosystem: Environmental > Terrestrial > Soil >... | reverse complement strand
CGTCACCGGTCCGCCCGACTTCACGCTCGCCGCCAAGACCCAGGCCGGGGACAGCGTGACCGTCGAAGGGCGCTTCGGCCCGGCGCTGGCGCCGGCTCAGTCTGACGCCGACCCGGCGGCGGTGCGGGAATGCCCGCAGTCAGACGGCCGCGAACTGATCGTGCGCCTCGACCTGACCACGACCATCCGCTCGAGCCTGGCGGCCGACATCACGCTGGGCCAGTTCCGCAGCGACGGGATCGCCGACAACCTCACCGAGTTCCTGATGGGCTACACCCAGGGACCGAGCTGCCAAAGCGTCGACGGCGCCGACCACCAAGTCGATCTCGGCACCCTCCAACCCCACGCTCCGCACCAGTTCACTGCCTGGGCGATCCTGGACGACGCCCTCACCCCCAACGAACCCCACCCCTCGCCGCGACGGCTCGGGTCGCAGTGGCGCATGAACATCCCCACGATCGCCATCAACGGGATGGTGGTGACCGAAGGGGCGTCGGCCGGTGGCCCGCGGGTCATCCGCTGCACCAACACCACGGCCGGCCAGGACGACACGCTGATCTCGATCACCGGCACGCCGCCCACCACGATCACGGGACTGAACAGCGAGCAGCTGAGTTGCACCAGGCAGCCGGCACCATGACGCCGGTCCCATCAGCGCCGGCATGTGGCGATCTGCGCCCAATGATGGCCGCTCGACGTGGCGTGAGGTGCCTACACGTAGTAAGCCCCCGGACGCTCGTGACGAGCGCCGGGGGCGGGTGGGTAGTGGTTTGCACGGCTGGGTTGTGAGTCACCGCACCGCGCGGCGGGCTTTACCGCGGAGGTTCATTGCTAGGCCGACGATGTGGAACCAGATAACCCTGTCTGGTCGTCTGCCGGCTCGTTCGATGCGCTCTTGCTCGCGGCCGGCGTGGAAGCATCTGTCCTCGACTTCCTGGAGCCACCGGTCGAACGGACCTTTCGGTGGGGCCGGCTCGCTCGCGCCGAACCAGGCTGTGCGGTATTCGTGGCGCATAAACGCTGAGCGTGCCCGCGCCTCGGGGGGCCAGCTGGTGAGCGACCGGACTTCTCTCGGGTAGCTCGCGGCCTCCGCCCCGAGCGGGTGGGATGAATCGCTGGATACAGAACCGGAGCGATCCTGGGGCTCGGAGGGCATACTTTAGCCTTTCGTCGTGAGTGCTTTAGCAGAGCCCTACCTTCAACTCTGCTACACACTCACGAAGATGCCACTAATATACCATACTTGTTACTAATAGTCAATTAGATCGATGTCGCATGAAAGTGTGAATCGCTGGCGGCCCGAGCACCGAAACTCATGCAAGAACTCTCCTGTGGCTCGTGCAGACGGCCAGAAGCCGTCTTTGCGCTCTGGCACCAGACACGGGGCTGCGTAACCCCGCGACGTGCCGCTTTCGTCGGCGATGACGCGGCTGGGTGATTCCGGCGTCGGAAGCTGAAGCTGTAGCGTGACGTCATGTGTACTCAATCCATCTATGCAAAAGTGTTCGTTGACGATCCAGAACTCCTCGTCGGGGACGATCCCGGTTTTCGTGATGCGTACCGACAGGCTGGTGGGCGTGCCCCGCTCGATATCGTCCTGGTAGGCAAACAGGTAGACGGGCGGAAGGTAATCGTGAGCTTCGGGATACACCGCGCTCGGGTCGGCGAATGGCCCGCTCGGATCGACGCGGGTTAGCGATGCCGTCCCTTTGTCGTCGCGCGGCGAAATCAGTTTTGGTGTGAAGTACAGAAAATCGGTCGCACCGTTACGCAGTGCCTCAAGCTCGAAATGCTGGTCTAGGACGAGTGTGAATGCTTTGCGCCAGTCGACAGGCTGATCGGCCGTGAGCGTCAAGGTAGCGTTGTAGTCGGTGCAGGCGAAATGCTGCGCAGAACCCTGGGGGTTTTCGAGACAGTCCCGCTCAGCTTCGGCCAGTGTTTCAGCGATCCTAAAGAGCTGCTTTTCCTCGTAGGTCAGGGCGCGGCCTCGCTTGTGCGCTGCCTGATTCACGGTGATGCCGAGGCGTGTTTCGAGCATCCGACGTCGTCCCTGGAACGTCAGGTGTTCGGCGCCGTCCTCCAAGCCGAGGATGATTCGCGCAGCACATGCCAGATCACGGTCGGGCGGAGGCGGCGATGGCAACGCGTTGGCGGCCTCGAGGATGCATCGCTTACACGCCTCGGCCACCGCGCTCTCACGCGGGTTGGCTTCACCATCGCGTTCTGCCCGCGCGATGACGTGGCGCAGCTCCATTAGCGTTGGCTGCTCGCGGATGCCGAAGCCGGACGCACCGTCTCCCTTCCAGAGGGTTCGCAGCGCCTGGAAGATCGGGTCTGGATCGACGTGCATAGCGGGCTGCCGAAAATCTGCCGAAAACGCGCCGTGACATTGCCGAGCGCTGTGCCCAGCGCGGGCTAGCTTTCTCCGAGCCAACCGCAGACCCCTCAACTGGAGCGGATTCAGCGGCGCAGATCCTAACTCACTCCAGCTTGAAAGGAGCCGCCATGCCCCGTCATCTACCCGAGCCCCGCCGAGGGCTCCCTGCCGTTCGCGGCGCTCTGGTCATGACGCGCGCGGAACGCGCGCTCGCCAAGCGAGCCGAAGGCGTCCAAGCGGAGCTGTTCTACGCCCGAGCCGTCGATGTCGCCCGCCGCGAGCGCGCCACCGCCCGCATGGGCGACGTTGGCATCGCTACTCGCTACGCCCTGGCGGAGGGCGCGGACATTGCGGATGACCTCGCCGAACGCGCCGCCAGAAACCCCTGGGCCGCCCAGGCGCTTTCGGGGATCGCCGAAGACGGCATTCGCGGTCTGCGCCACGAGCTACGCGCACTCCAGGAGGACTAGATGCCCGCCCTGGTGATCTTCGGACTGCGGCTGCTGCAGCTGGCTGTCTACGTCGAGGGGGCGGTGATCGTGGTGCTGTTGCTAGTCGCCGTGTGGCTGTACTGCGAAGCGGAGCGGCTGTTCGGGCTGTACGAGCTGGCGCGGGACGCGTGCGACGACGCCCGCGCCACGCTCAAGGCCATCGGACGCATGAGTGAGATCGGCCGCCTGACCGCTGAGCGCCTGGACCGCGCCGAGGGAAGGTGGTGGTCATGACCGACCGCGAGCAGATGCTCCTGATCTGCCGGTGGAACCGGGAACTCGTGCGTGAGAACTCTCGCCTCCACGCGGCGCTACGCCGCGTGGAGTGGGAGCGCGGCGAACTCAGCGATGTCAACGTCAACCTGCGGGTTGAGATTGACGCCGCCGATGCGCTGTTGGGAGCTGCGATGGACGAGGCGTTGAGCGGGAGCACGCGATGAACAAACTGCTCCAAGCCGCGCTGCTCGGGATCGTGGGGTTGGTGGTTCTCACCGCCGCCGCCCCCACGATCACGCAAATCATCAAAGCCATCGTCCCGCTGGTGGTTGCCATTGGCATTGTTGCCGCTGTGCTCAGGCTGGTGTGGTTCTACACCCGTTGACACAAAAAAGTATTGACGGCCAGCAATATTCCGATCAATACTCAGGAGGTTAGCCGAACAAAAGGCGAACAAACTAACAAGGAGGGCAGCATGTAACAACTAAATCGAAAGGAGGTGCATTTAACTTATGGCACAGACTAAACGCATCAGAATAAGGGGGGTTAGGAAGGCTGAGGATGTCGAAATGCTCAGTCTTGTTTTGTGGCTCCAAGCCAAACGGATATTGAAGGAGCGCCGCGCCAACGAGCAGGCGGCGAAAGCACAGGCCAAGCGCCGGGAGATCGAGGGTAAGCATGAACGCTGATCTGCTTGCCGTGGTCGCGGCCGGGGGCGGCGGGGCGATGGTCGCCGGGATCGCTGCCCACGAACACGTCCGGGCTGAGAGGATGCGGGCCAGCCGGGTTCGACTGTCTACCCGGTATCCGCTTAACCTCGAGCCGGGTCAAGTATCTGCCGCCTGGGATGGCCTTTCGGGGTTGCCGTACACCACCGAGCTAATCGCCGAGGTGGTGGCGAGCGAAGGCTCGATCACCCACAGTCTGCTGGTGCCGGCGGCGGCGCGTGAATCGGTGCGCTCGACGCTCGCGGGCGTGGTCCCAAGCCTGCGCATCACTGAGGCGCCGCCCGCACTGGGCGAAGCGGCGATGCTGAGCCTGCGGCTGTTCGTCGCCACGCCGAGTGTTCTCTTGACCGACAACGCGGCGGCCACGTCGCGGTCGCTACTTTCAGGGCTGGCTAGTCTGCGGACGAACGAGAAGGTTGTCATTCGCTACGCGCTGTCGCCGGGGAGTGCGCGGCCCAGGCCGGAGCCGGAGAATCCGACGCCGAGACAGCGCGAGATCGCGCGAGCTTGGCAGGCCAAGACGGCCGCCCCCGGCTTCAGCGTCAGCGGGCTGGTCCTTATCCGGGCGGCGACGGTCGGCCGGGCGCGGGAGCTGGCCTCCCACATCGAGAATGTGCTGCGCAGCCGCCGAGGGCTGGCAGGTGGCATCCGGGTCACCTCCGAGCGTGGCTACCGGACGCTGGCCTCGCTTCCCAAGGTGCGCCGCTCGTCAGGCGTGCTGTCCACAGCAGAGCTCTTGCCTCTGCTCGGTCTGCCGCTCGGCGACCCGGTTCCGGGTGTCGAGGTGGGCTCGCCGGAGATCCTGGCGTCCCGCGCGCTCGCCCGGACCGGCCGGCGCCTGTTCATCGCCCGTGACTGGAGCGGCGAGCGGCCGGTGGCGCTGTCGTCGGAGGCCGCGACCCATCACGTGGCGGTGATCGGGCCGAGCGGGGTTGGCAAGAGTGTACTGCTGGCTAGCTCCATCCTCAGCGATATCGCAGCCGGCCGCGGGGGCGTCGTCATCGACCCGAAGCGTGACCTCATCGACACGGTTCTGGATCGCGTACCGGCCGAGCACGCCGGACGGATCGTGGTGCTTGACGCTGGCGATGACACCCGTGCTGTCGCTGGCCTGGATGTCCTGCACGGCGGTGACCCGGACGCCCGTGCGGACGTCCTGGTCCGGACGTTGAAGTCCTTGGTCCCTGAGTTTGGCATCCGCTCGCAGGTCTTCGGGAGGCTCGGGATCAGGACGCTGGCCGAGGTGCCGGGAGCCACCTTGATGAGCCTCGGCCGGCTGTTTGCTGAGGAGTCGTACCGCCGCGCCGCCGTGGAGAGGCTTAGCGACAGCTTCCTACGCGAGTCGTGGGGGAACTACGAGTCGCTGTCGCCGGCTGCCAAAGTCGATGTGGTGCAGGCCCCGATGGCGAGGGTAATGGCGTTGCTGTCGCGGCCGCAGGTGCGCGCTGTCCTTGCCAGCGCCGACCCCAAGATCGACGTCGGGCGGCTGCTCGCCGAAAAGCGGTTCTTGCTGGTGTCGCTGGCTCCCGGCGTGCTCGGGGAGGCCGCGCCGCTGATCGCCTCGGCGGTCATGCTCGCAACCTGGGATGCGGTCGAGGCGCGGGTATCGCTGCCGCCTGAGCAGCGCCATCTCATCAGCATCTACGTGGACGAGCTGGCGACCGTCGTCAACGGCCTACCGAGCAATCTCGAGCTGGCCGCTGAGCGGGCCAGGGGGCTCGGTGCAAGCCTTAACGTGGCTGTGCAGACTTTGGGGCGCGTCCCGGAGCCAACCCGGTCGGCGCTGTTCGGAAATCTGGCGACGATTATCAGCTTCCGGTCAGGGGCGACCGAAGCGCCGGTGATCGCCCGTGAGCTGCCGGGCGTCTCCGCTGCTGACCTGATGGCGCTCGGTCGCTTCGAAGTGGCCGCGCGCGTTGGCACCGGCGCCGGGAGCGCGGTGTCGGTCGTGACTGGCCGCACCGAGCCGCTGCCGCCAAAGACCGGTCAGGCCGGGGCGATCCGGGACCGCTCAGCGCGGCTGTATGGCAGCGCCCCACGCGAGCCAGCTGTGCCGGGCCAGGAGCAGCCTGGCGCCGGTGTTGACGGCGATGTGGTGGGTTCTAGAAGGAGGCAGGCGTGAGTCCGCTCGCTGGTCCGCTCGCGTCGAGTCAGACCGCCCAGAACCCGCCTAACGGTGCGGGATTGGGGGCGCTTACGCCAACGAAAGACAAGCGCTTGCGTAAGCGCTTGTCTGGCCGCCAGCTCGACGCCATCGCGGGGCAGCTCTCGGGCCGTGACCGCCGGGCGCTTGAGGCGGTCAGCCGTTTCGGAGTGATGAGTGGCGCGCAGCTGCAAGAGCTGCTGTGGGCGGAGGTCTCGCCGTCGGCCAGGGGACGGGTGGCACGGCGGGGGCTGGCGCGGCTCGTCCGGCTGGACGTCCTTGCTCCGCTCGCCCGTCGGGTCGGTGGCGAGAGGGCGGGTAGCGCCAGCACGACCTTCGCGGTCGGCCGCGCCGGACAGTACCTCCTGCGATCCGGGCGGCGGGTGCGAGCAGCCCGTACCCCCGGTGCGCGCTACCTCGCGCACCGGCTGGCGGTAGCTCAGCTCTACGTCGAGCTGGTCGCCGCCGAGCGCCAAGGCTTGGTTGAGCTGGCGCGCTTTGAGCCTGAGCCGGAATGCTGGCGCCCCTACATGGCCGGCTTCGGCACCCGTCAGACACTCAAGCCGGACGCGTTCCTCGTGCTCGCTACCCCGAGCCATGAATTCGCGTGGCTCTGTGAGCAGGACATGGCGACCGAGGCGCTCTCAACGATCAGGGGCAAAGCGCTCAGATACCACGACTACTACCGCACCGGCACCGAGCAGGCCGCCCGCGGCATGTTCCCCCGCGTCCTCTGGATCGTGCCGGATGCCGATCGCGCCGAACAGATCCAATACACGCTCGCCGGGCTCCCCACCGATGCGAAGCGGCTGTTCGCGGTCTGCTTGCAGGATGAGGTCGTCAGGCACCTGGTTGCGGAGACGCGACGATGAGCGCTGAGCGCAAGCCCTCCGTCTACCGTGACGCCACCGACTGCTGGCGACTCATCGAGGCCGACGCGCTACTCACGCTCGCCAAGCTGCCGGAGAACTCCATTGACGCGATCGTCGTTGATCCCCCGTACGGCATCGGCTTCCACGACGAAGCCTGGGACGGAGCCGACATCTACCGCGCGGCCAGTCGTGACGGAGAGCAGCTGAGCGCTGGCGAAGCCTTCACCCGCTGGACGAGGACATGGGCGGCGGAGTGCCGGCGGGTGCTCAAGCCGGGCGGGCACATGCTCGCTTTCGGCAGTCCCAAGACGTTTCACCGGCTGACCAGCGGGGTCGAGGACGCCGGGCTCCAGATCCGCGACGTGCTGCTATGGGTTCACGCCCAAGGCGCTCCGAAGGCCCGCAAGCTCGCTGGCGGCCTGGCGCCGCTGCTTAAGCCCGCCTACGAGCCGATCCTGTGTGCGCGCAAACCCTTGGTTGGCACCACGCCGCGCAACCTCGAGGAATGGGGCACCGGGGCGCTGAACATCGAGGCGTCTCGCGTGGGCGGCTACTGGCCGGCGCATCTGGCGCTCTCCCACGCTCCCGGCTGCAGCGAGACGCGCTGCATGAGCGACTGCCCGGCCGGGCTGCTCGATGCGGCCCACCCGGAGCTTCGCCCGAGTCGCCTGTTCTTCTGTGCCAAGGCGTCAAAGCGGGAGCGCGAGGCCGGCTGCGACGAGCTGCCGCTGCAATCCGACCTGCTCTACAGCCGCCCCGCCGTGCGCCTGCGGCGCAACATCCACCCGACCGTCAAACCGCTCGCGCTGATGCGCTGGCTGGTGGGACTCATCACGCCGCCAGGCGGGGTGGTGCTCGATCCCTTCGCCGGCAGCGGCACCACCGGCATCGCCGCCATCGCCGAAGATCGGGTGTTCCTTGGGATCGAGAGAGAGGCCAGATACATCGACATCGGCTGCGCCCGCCTGGCGCATTGGGCGCAGGAGTCCGTGAAGGGGTCGGCGTGAGGGTTGGAGGTCTTTCGGCCCGCGGAAGGGCTCCCGAGTCTTTCTGCGGGCCGACATGGCCATCCAACCCAAAGGAGACAGCTCATGGCAGTTACCAAGGCGCAGGAGATCTATGACCGCGTCGAGGCAATGATCGCCTCGGGCACGGAGAAGGCAGACGCCTTCAAGCAGATCGCCGAGGAGGCGGGCCGCCCGTACGACTCGATCCGAGGGAGCTACTACTCCCACAAGAAAAAGCTCGAGGGCGCCGAGAGCAAACCACGAACCCGCCGTCGTGAGACGACGCCCGATGACGCGCTGGCCGATGCCCGCGCAGCGCTCGAACGAGCGATTGACTCAATCGACCGAGAGGTCGAGGTCGCAAGAGCAAGAGCCGACGAGGCCAAGGCCGAGTACGACGCGCTCAAGGCGAGTGCAGCCGACAGGAAGAAGGCCATCACCGAGCGCCTGGAGGCGCTGAAGTGAGACAACGCGGGCCGATCTGGACACACCGTTCGGATCGGCTCGCCCTTACCAATTAACACGTTGCATAAATCACGACTTAACGGGAAAATCGTTAAGCCAACTGACAAGGAAAGGAGGTGAACCAAGACCAAACGTAGCGACATTCACAACGTTGCAGCGTTCACAACACATAACAGAAAGGAGAACATATCTATGCCACAACCACACAACACATCACAATCACTAACAGACGAGGACGAGCCAGCGAAGGAGCTGGCAGCCGTCTATGCCCGCGTCTCAAGCGCCGGCCAGATGGGGCGCGACGGTGACGAAGACGGCGATGGCTACTCATTGCCCGCCCAGGTCGAGGGCTGCAAGCGCGAAGCGATTGACCTTGGTGCCGACTTGGCGAAGGTGTATCTGGAGCGAGCCGAGTCGGCCCGCAGCGACAGCCGGCCGGTGTTGCAACAGATGATGCGCGAGCTACCAGCGCTCGGCGTCAAGTACCTGATTGTTCACAAGGTCGACCGGCTGGCGCGTAACCGGCTGGATGACGCGGTGCTCTACCAAAAGCTCGTCGGCATGGGCATCACGCTCGTCAGCGCCAGCGAGAACATTGACGAGACGCCGGCAGGCCGGCTGATGCACGGGATGCTCGCCACCTTCGCGGAGTACTACAGCAACAACCTCTCGACAGAGGTCAAGAAGGGGTTGCGCCGCAAGCACGAACTCGGCGGCACGCCATTCAAGCCGCCCATCGGCTACCAATCAGCGCAGCGTCAGGTCGGCGCTCAGGGAGTGCGTGGGGTGGAACTCGATCCGGTGCGCGCTCCGCTGGTCACGCTCGCGTTCGAGCTGTACGTCACGGCGGACTGGTCGCTACGCGATCTGGCGGAACATCTCGCGGAGCGAGGGCTGCGCAGCCGAGGCACCGCCAAATTCCCCGAACGGGTCCTCGGCCCGAACCGCATCCACGAGCTGTTGCAAAATCCCTACTACATCGGCATAGTGAGATGGGACGGCCGCAGCTATCCAGGCCGTCACCAGAAGCTCATTGACCAAGAGACCTTTGATCGGGTGCAAGTGCTTCTGACCGCCGCTCGCATCAGCGGGGATCGACCGCAGATCCACGAGCACTACCTGAGAGGAACGGTGCTCTGCGAGAAGTGCAAGGGACGGCTGCTGTTCGGACGCCACCGCAACCGCACCGGCACGGCCTACGACTACTTCTCCTGCACCAACCGGGCGGTGCGGCGCAGGCCGATCCGCTGCGACACCAGTGCGCACTATCCGGTTCCGAAGGTCGAGCAGCTCTACCGGACGCTTGAACTCTCCGAGGACATCAAGCGGCAGATCCGCAGCGAGCTACGAAGCGAGCTGAGCGACCGCGCCGCGCTGATCGGCAAAGAAGCCGAAGCCCACGAACGCTCGCTTGCGAAGATCGAGGCCAAGCAGGAAAAGCTGGTGCAGCTGTTCTACGACGACCTCGTGACCGCCGACGTGTTCGAGCGCCAGCAAGCCAAACTCAAGGCCGAGGCCAAAGCAGCGAGCAGGCTACGCAGGGTCGCCATCACCGAGACGCAGAACATTGAGGGAGCCTTGGAGGAGGCGCTACGACGCCTGGAGCGCATCCATGCCAGCTATCTCGAAGCGACTCCGCTTGAGCGGCGCGTGATGAACCGAGCGATCTTCGAGCGCATCGAGGTAGGCGAGGACAGCACCATCACCGGCACGACCCTGACCCCGACCTACAAGGCCATTTCGGCCTGGCAGCCGCGGCTGGGACGCCCCAGCAGAAACCAGGGCTGCGCCCAGGAGCCAACCAGCCGACGTTCGGCCTTTGTTCGGCCATGCTCCGACGCCGCCGATCAGAAGAACGCGCTTTGCAAGATTGACGTGCGGCGATTCGGTTTCAGCCGCTGACGGCTCGTGCCGATATCGATTCAGTGATCAACCGGCTCAAGCGGTCTCGCCACGACGGCCAGGTGCTCGGTCGCACGGTCAATTGGGGGCTCGACTTGCCTGGGCGGCTCGCCAGGGTGACTCGGTCGAGTGCGCCACTGCGCGCCGCCGCCGCAGTCGCCGTTCTCGCGGCCACGGCCGCGACGCCGTCAGCCGCCGGCGCGACGCGCCACGCCCTCCGTGCCCTGCTACGCCACCCTGGACACGTCGCGGTCATCGGCGGTCAGTCTGCAGGACCGGGCACGTTCCCGTGGATGGCCTACGTTCTCGACTTTCGCGGTGGCGAGGTGGGGCAGTGCTCCGGGACGGTCGTTGCGCCGAACCTGGTCCTGACGGCCGGGCATTGCGCCGAGAACACGCAGACCGGTGTCGTGAACGAAGCCTCCGGCTACCGGGTCATGACCGGCAACGTCGACTGGGCGGCTCCCGAAGGCGAGCTGCAGACGTCAGCTGTCACCAGGGTGATCGTCTGTTCCTGCTTTGACCGGCACACACTGGTCGGCGACGTCGCGCTTCTGCAGCTATCCACGCCCACCACTGCGCCGCCCGTCACGCTTGCGTCGGTCCCGCATGCAGGCGCAGCGCTGCTGGCCGGGTGGGGTGAGACGCGCTTCAACCAGAATGCCCTGGTCGAACGGCTGCAGTGGGCGCCAACTGCCGTGCAGCGCGCGGAATGGTGCGAACGTGAAGCGGCACCGTTCAGCCCGACCAGCGATGTTTGCGCGATCGACTCGCCCAGCCGCCAGACGGGCGCGTGCAACGGTGACAGCGGCGGCCCGCTGCTCGTGGCCGAACCGTCGGCGGCCGGCGGCCTGGCGCAGATCGGCGTGGCAAGCCACGTGTCCAACGAATGCGCCACCACCCGCCCGTCCGTGTTCACCCGCGTCGACGCGATCTCCGCCTGGATAAGGGGATGGGCGCAGGCACTCGCGACCTCTCCGCCCGCCTCGGCGTCCCTGCCGCCCGGCCTCGTCGCCGCGCCGGTCCTGCCCGGCATTGCCAGCGCTCGGTCCCTCCGCGTCGGACATGGTGCGATCTCGTTCGTGCTCGCGTGCGACGGCGAAGGAGGAGTCTGCAACGGCGACGCCCACGCGAGCATCGTGGTGCGAGAGGAGCTGATCGCGCGGCGCCGGGGCAGGCAGACGGTGTCCACCCGCATCCTCAGAGCAAGCCTCGCCAACGCTGTCTTCGGGATCGCGCCCGGTGCCAGCGTCACGTTCCGCGCGACGCTCTCAGCCCAGGATCAGACGCTGCTGTCGCGGCTCGGCGCCGGCCCGCTCGATGTGCTGCTGGCAGGCCGAGGCATCATTCCCCGCGTCGTCGCGCTGACGCGTTGACCGCTCGATCGAGCAGGTCGGACACCAACCCCGGACCCGAGAGATTGGCACCGTGCACGCGGAGGCTGGAGGTCCCCGACCGCCGTCTCGCAGACGTCGGGAAGGATATTCGCCTCCCGGGCGTCTCGCTATAGCGATGGGGCCAAGGCTGGCACTCCGTCAGCTCGTGGCGCGCTGTGGTCCCCGCTTCAGCGCGTCACGAGCATCTCTTCGCGGCCGTCAGGCTCCGAGCGCGAACAGCGGCCAGCGGCCAGGGACACCCTTGAGCTCGTGAAAGCCGCGATCCTCGAACGAGAACGGGCCGCCGACGACCGTTCCGAACACGGTGCCCGAGACGAGCACCTCGCCGGCGGCCGCCAGGCCGCTGACACGGGAGGCGATGTGTACTGCCATGCCGCCAACGTCGCTGCCGATCAGCTCGCACTCGCCGGTGTGCACGCCGATTCGAACCTCCACGCCGAGCTCGCGCGCCGCGCGCGTGATCGCCAGCGCGCAGCGCAGCGCGCGCGAGGGCGGTCCGTCGAACGTCGCCAGGAAGCCGTCGCCCACGGTCTTGACCTCGCGGCCGCCGAAGCGCGCGAGCTGTGCGCGCACCTGCTCGTCGTGATGGGCGAGCAGATCGCGCCAGCGGCCGTCGCCGATGCTCGCAGCGCGTGCGGTGGCGTCGACGATGTCGGTGAACAGCACCGTGAGCAGCGCCCGCGCGAATTCCCCGCCGGTGCGCACACCCGTCAGGAACTCCTCGACCTCCTCGACGATTGCGTCGCTGTCGCCGACGAACGGCAGCGAGTCGATGCCGTCGAGCTCGACGTAGCGGGCGCCCGGGATGTTCTCCGCCAGATAGCGTGAGTGCCGCACGTCCCACACGCGCTCCTGCGGGCGATGCAGGATCAGCGTGGGCACGCGGATGCGCGCCAGCTTGTGGCGTACGTCGAGGTCGACCCTGGCCCTGGAGATGATCCGCGCCTCGCCGGGGCTGGCGGCCAGGCGCTGCATGCGCGCGAACCACGCCATCAGCGCCGGGTCTTGCGCCATCGACGGCGCCAGTTCGGCCATCGCCCCACCCTCGACTTCGCCCCACGCGGAGATGTTGCGCTCGCTCAGCGCTTCGCGCTCCTCGCTGGTCATCGCCCAGTCGTAGTCCGGCGCCCACGAGGTGCGAGCGATGGACGCGTACATGATCAATGCGCCGACTCGCTCGGGATGGTCGGCCGCTAGCAGTGCTCCGAGCAGTCCGCCTTGTGCGTAGGTGATGAGCGCGGCGCGTTCGCTTCCCGCGGCGTCGAGCACCGCGAGCGCGTCGCGCGCCTCCTGCTCGAGCGTGTAGGTCTCCAGAACCCGCTCCGAGAGCCCGGTACCGCGACTGTCGAACAGGATCAGCCGTCCGAACGTCGTCAGTCGCTCCAGGAAACGGCGATTGGCCGGCGCCTCCCAGAGCTGCTCGAGCTGCGTCAGCCAGCCTGCCAGGAACAGCAGATCGAGTGGACCGTCGCCGACGACCTGGTAGGCGATGCTTGCGTCCCCGCTGCGTGCATAGCGCGTGGTCGGCACCATCACGCGTCTTCGATCAGCGCGCGGAACGGTGCCGCCGGCTCGACGCTCGCGCCGGCGGCGTGCACGCGATCGGACAGCCACAGGTCCGAGGTGACCACGCGGATCGTGCCCGGCTGAGCGTCGGCGGTCAGCAGGCGCACGATCTCGTCGTCGGCCGAATCGCGCCGCGGGCGCGGCGCATAGGCCACATCGATGACGGTCGAGCGGATGGGCGGCGAGGGGGGCTGCTCGAAGACGACCGTCACGTCCGCGCCGCTGGTCGCGGCCCAGCGCTCGAGCATTCCCACCAGCTTGACCATCGCTCCGTGCCGATCTTTCCACCACGCATCTGGTCGCGTGCCGATCACGTTCATCCCGTCGACGAGCCAGCGCACTGTTCCCAAGACTAAGGCCTGACCGTCTCCGGCTGCTGCGCAGCGCGGGTTCCGGCTCGTCCGACCGCATCGGGGGTGGGCGCGTCATGGCGGTGTTCCTGCTGGAGTTCGCCGTCCAATGCGGATCGAGGGCATCCAAACGGGCGACATCGTCGAGGTCGATCACAGGGGCCGGCGCTTTCACGCGGTGGTCACCGGGACCTCGCCCGGCGGCTTGGCGATCCAGCCCATCGATCGGCGCACCAACTACTACTCATGCCGCAGCCGCGAGGTGGTCGGCCATTGGGCCAAGCGCGGCCGGCCGCAACAGACGAGCGAGCCGCTGCGGCCGTCCCCGCGCCAGCTGGAGATGGATCTCGCCACGGGCGAGGATCGCCCGCAGGTGGGGTGAGCTCCGGGGAAGCGCCGCCCGCTGTGTGCCGTCGGCGCGTCGCAGCAGCGACAATAGCTCGCGTGGACAAGCGATCCGGGCAATGGCGGGCTGCCGGCAGCGAGCGACTCGAACGCGCGGTCGTCCTGCTCCTGCTGAGTGGCGAGAGCGAGCAGCGGTGGTCGTGCGCGCAGCTGGCCGCCGAGCTCAGCGCAGAGGACCAGCCGCTCGAGGAGGCGCTCGGTCGCCTCGCCCGCGCGGGCGTAGTCAGCGTCGCTGGCGCCGACGTGACGGTGTCGCCCGCGGTGTGGCGCATCGACGAGCTCGGGCTGATCGGGATATGACCGGCGGCGATGCACGTCTCGGACGCGGTCGGGCGCGCCGGCTGAAGGGCCGCGTGCGCCGGCTGACAGCGTTGGCGGCGGGTGTTCCGGCGCAGGAGGATAGGGTCTCGGGCATGAGCGGCCGCGTGCTCATCCTCTCCTGGGAGTACCCGCCCGTGATCGAGGGTGGCCTGGCGCGGCATGTGCGCAAGCTCGCGGAGGCGCTGGTCCGCCAGGGCGTGTGCGTGGACGTGCTCACGCGCGGGGTCGGCTGCGAAGGGGAGCTCGGCCAGGCGCGCGTGGAGGACAGCGGCGGCGTCAGCGTTCATCGCGTGCGCGAGCCCAGCTGGCCGCGCGACCTGGATCGCTTCGTGGCCTGGGTGGAGCAGATGAACCGGGACATGCTCGCCGCGGGCGAGGCGCTGGCGCAGGAGCATTCCTATGACCTCGTGCACGGCCACGACTGGCTCGTGGGACAGGCCTCCGCTGAGCTTGCCGACAGGCTGGACGTGCCATACGTGACGACCATCCACGCCACCGAGCACGGCCGCCACCAGGGTTGGGTGGAGAATCCGCCGCAGTCGCACATCCACTCGATCGAGCGGTGGATGGCTCGCCGCGCGGACGCGCTGATCGTCTGCTCGTACTACATGCGCGGGCATGTTGCCGACATCTTCGACATCGACGAGCGGCGGGTGGCGGTGATCCCCAACGGCGTGGACCCGAGCGAACTGCGGCCGACGGGTGATCTGCGGACGCTGAGGCTGGAGTTCGCGGCGCCGCAGGAGAAGCTCGTGCTGCTGGTCGGGCGGCTCGTCTACGAGAAGGGCTTCCAGCTGGCGCTCGACGCGCTGCCGAACGTGATCGAGCACGTAGGCAACGTGCGCTTCCTGGTGGCCGGCAGCGGCACCCACGAGGAGGAGCTGAAGGCACAGGCGGCGCGGCTGGGCCTCTCCGAGCACGGAACCTTCCTCGGCTGGATCGGCGATGACGTGCTGCATTCGCTCTACCGCATCGCCGACCTGTGCGTGGTGCCGTCGATCTATGAGCCGTTCGGGTTGGTGGCGCTGGAGGCGATGGCCTCGGGCTGCCCGTGCATCGTGGCCGACACGGGCGGCCTGCGCGAGGTCGTGCCGGTCGGCGAGCGCGTGGGGCTGCGCTTCAACGGCGGCGACGCCGAGCATCTCGGCGTGATGATCGAACGCCTGCTCGTCGACGAGTCGCTGCGCGACCGGCTGGTGACGGAAGCCTCCGAGCACGTGCTGCGCTTCGACTGGGATGACATCGCGGGGCGCACGCGCGGCATCTACGATGCGCTGCAGAAGCTGACGGCGCGTGAGGAGGTGGGGAGGGGGTGACGGAGATGCTCGAGGGGCTGATGCAGAACGACTTTCCGCTGACCCTCAACCACATCCGTCGCAGGATGCGCTCGTGCAATCTGGGCGCCGAGCTCGTCACCCTCACCGCCGACGGCTCGGTTCGACGCGCGACGCATTCGCAGCTGAGCGATCGAATCGATCGCCTCGCGCGAGCGCTGAGCCTGCTCGGCGTGCAGCAGGGCGACCGTGTGGGCACCTTCGCCTGGAACAACCAGCGCCACTTCGAGCTGTATTTCGCCGTGCCGTGCACGGGCGCGGTGCTGCACACGCTGAACATCCGCCTGTTCGAGGAGCAGCTGACCTACATCGTCAACCACGCCGAGGACCGCGTGATCTTCGTCGACGAGTCGCTGGTGGCCGCGCTGGCGAAACTCGCGCCGACGTTCAACAGCGTCGAGCGCTACGTGGTCATGGGCGACGGCGAGCTGGAGCGGTCGCAGATCGAGCAGCTGCCGAACGCCGTGGGCTACGAGGAGCTGCTGGAGCAGGCTGATTCCGATCCCGGCCGGGCTGGGTCCCAATCCTTCGAATACCCAGAGCTCGACGAGCGCCAGGCGGCCGCGCTGTGTTACACGAGCGGCACCACAGGCAACCCGAAGGGCGTGCTGTACTCGCACCGCTCGATCAGCCTGCACTCCTCCGCGACGCTGATGACCGACGCCAACGGCCTCTCGCGCGCCGACCGGGTGCTGGCCGTGGTGCCGATGTTCCACGCCAACGCGTGGGGGCTGCCCTACGGGGCGGCGCTCGCGGGAGCCGATCTGATCCTGCCCGACCGCTTCCTCGCAGCCGAGCATCTGGCGAAGCTGATCGCCGCCGAGCGCCCGACCCAGCTGGGCTGCGTGCCGACGATCTTCGCCGATCTGCTGCGCTACGCCGATGAGCATCCGGAGGTCGATCTCTCCTCGCTCACGAACGCCGCGTGCGGGGGCTCGGCGGTGCCGCGGCAGCTGATGAAGGCCTTCGAGGAGCGCCACGACGTGAGCATCTTCCAGGCCTGGGGGATGACCGAGACCAGCCCGGTGGCCACGTACGCTCGCCCGCGGGAGAGCGAGCACGACGATCTCTACTGGGACGATCGTGCAAAGCAGGGCAGGCCGCTGCCGTGGGTCGAGCTGCGCCTGGTGGGCGACGACGGCGAAGAGGTCCCCTGGGACGGCCGCTCCACGGGCGAGATCGAGGTTCGTGGTCCGTGGGTCGCCGCCGGGTACTTCCGCGATGACTCCGGCGATGAGAAATTCGACGCAGGCTGGCTGCGCACGGGTGACATCGCGGCGGTCGACGAGCAGGGCTTCGTGCAGATCACCGATCGCTCCAAGGACGTGATCAAGTCCGGGGGAGAGTGGATCTCCTCGGTCGAGCTGGAGAACGAGCTCATGTCCCACCCCGACGTCGTCGAGGCTGCCGTCATCGCCAAGCCAGACGAGCGCTGGGCCGAGCGCCCGCTGTGCTGCGTCGTGCTGCGCGAGCAGTCCGCCGTGGGCGCGCCCGAGCTCGTCGAGCACCTGCGCGACAAGGTCGCCAGGTGGTGGCTCCCGGACGAGTTCGCGTTCGTCTCGGAGATACCCAAGACCAGCGTCGGCAAGTTCGACAAGAAGGTGCTGCGCGGTCGTCTTGCGGAGGGCACGCTCCAGGGACGTGTACGGGTGTGATGAGTAGGTTTGGCGTCTCCCGAGCAGGTTTGGGCGCTCGGTGGGGCGGAGAGTGGGGATGCGAGCCTCTAATGGCGCCGCAATAGCTGATACACCTTGATTGATGAGAGGCAGGCGACTGCCTGCAAACGGCGAACCAGAGATGATGCCTTGCTACAGAGAACCGATGGGACAAGTACGGAAACAAGCCCCGAAGCGGGGCTGCAGCGTTCACCAGACCATCTACGGGAGGTTGGCATGACTCGGACCGGTGTCATGGCCTCGAGCAGGCCACGGACAGTAGGCGCAGCGCTCAGCAGGAGAGGATCGTCCGGCGTCTTGCGCGGGCTCTTGATGCTCCCCGCGGTGCTGCTGTTGGCGCTGGCACTCGTGCCCGGCGTCGCGGTTGCCGCAGAACCCACGTCGGGCTACAACACGACCACGACGACCACTTCGGGCTACGGCAAAGAACCCAACAAGCCAAGCACCACAACCACGCCGAAAACCACGCCGAGCACCGGCACGTTGCCGTCGAAAGAAGCAGAAAAACCGACGTCGACCAGCGAACCGGCGGCGACGAAAACCAGCACCACGCCCACCACGACCAGTCCGAAATCGAGCACGCTGCCATTCACAGGCTTCGACCTGCGTTGGGACATCGGCTTTGGCCTTCTCCTGATGGTCGCGGGCTTCTCGATCGTGGCCGTGCAGCGTCGCCAGCGTCGCCATAGCGGACGCTGAGCGCAACTGAGTTTCGATAGGTAGCAGCGACCCCGAGCGGCAGCCGGCCTCCAGCGCCGGCGGCCGCCGGTCGCTGCGCAGTCGGAGGCGGCTTGGTCGGCATGCTCGAGGACCCGTGCGCCGCGGCGGCCGGCACCCTGCCCCCCCAATCGCCCTTCGCCGCGTCAGATCTTGCCGACGCGCTTGTAGTGCTCGCCGATCGCGACGATGTGATCGCGCATGCGTTCCTTGGCGAGATCAGAGTCCCCATCGCCGATCGCCTCGAGGATGCCCTTGTGCTCTTCGATGTCCCACTCGCGGAAACCGTCTGTGTCGTACAGCTCAGAGGCGCGCTCGATCATCAATCCGACGAACGACTCCTCGATCCCGGCAAGCACCTCGTTGTGGGCGGCCTCGGCTAGAGCGACGTTGAAGTCCGATGCGGGCTGGAGCGCCTGGTCGACGGGGGCCTCGCGAGCCTGTTCCAGCTGCTCGATAGTGTCCAGGATTCGCTGCAGGTCGGCGTCCGTGCGGCGCTTGGCCGCGAGACCGACGATCTCCACCTCGACCACCATGCGCGCCTCCAGGAACTCCTGCGTGAGCCCCTTCATCAATGCCCTCTGCAGAGCGTCGGGCCCGCCGTCAACGTCCTTCCGGTCAACCACGAAGACGCCCTGGCCGTGGCGAATCTCGACCAGGCCGAGCAGCGCCAGGCCATTAAGGGCCTCGCGCACGGTGGAGCGCCCGACGCCGAGGTCGCGGGTCAGCTCGCGTTCGGAGGGGACGCGAGCGCCGGGCTCGAGCTGGCTGATCGCCTCGAGCAGCTGTTGGGCGACGGTCTCGGTCAGCTTTTGCCGCGGCGCTCGCTTGAGCGAGAGGGCATTGGCGGCGTCGGGCTCGGTGGTGGAGGCCATACCCAGAGGATAGCCACCGGGCTCAGGTCTCCTGCTCAGCGTGTTATCAGCTGTCTTTAGGAGAGATGGTCATCAGGTGATCGACATCTTTCGCAGTCGATCGGGATCCGCCTGTATCCTTGAATTGTCTTGGCTGCGAAGCAGGGAACAGGGGAGGAGCGGGACCTCGCGTTGAGCAGGGCCCCCCGCCGCAAGCTCGCGGAGACGGTCGGGGCGCAACTGGCCGAGGCCGTGCGCGATCTTCCGCCCGGAACCAGGGTTCCCTCCGAGCGCGACCTGATGAAGAGCCTGGGGGTGGGACGCTCGACCGTCCGGGAGGCGCTGAACGGGCTGGCGCTGCTCGGTCTCGTCGACATACGGCATGGCCTGGGTGTGTTCGTGGCCGAGCGCTCGCCGGAGCAGGAGATCGAGATCTCCGAGCTGGACAAAGCGCTGATGAAGGGTGTCACCCATGATTTCATCGAGGCCAGGCTCGTGGTTGAGGTCGAGGTTGCGCGGTTGGCCGCCGAACGGCGTACGGAGGCCGATCTCCAGCAGATCGCCGACACGATCGAGCTGCTCAAGTCGAAGGCCGAGGCTCCCACCGACGAGGCGCTCGGACCGGCCACGCAGTTCAATCTCGCCGTCGCCGACGCTGCCCACAACGAGGTCCTATCGGGCGTGATCGGCTCCTTCGTCCAGTTGATGGTCGAGCGCGCCGGTGAGCTGTATGAACGCGACGACTTCCGCCACTGGGACATCGAAGAGCACTCCCTGATCTACCAGGCCATCGCGGCCTCCGACCCGGACCTGGCCGCCTCGCGGATGCGCGATCACATTCTCGCCATCGGCGAGCATTACCGCGACGTCGGCGCGGCCTGACTGGGCTCCCGGTCCACCTCCTCACAGTCCGTGGGCATCGGCGGCCCTGCTCGTGTCCGCGCGCTGGGACGCTTGACAACCCGGGAGAGATGATGTTATAAACGGCTTATCAGGTCATCAGTCCAGTGTGAGGGAGCGCCAGTGCCCGGCAGCGCGAAATCGATCGAGGGACGGGCCTGATGGCCGGCGGCGGACGCTCGCTGATGGCAGATGCCGCCCGGTGGGGTGACCTGCTGTTCCTTTCCGGGCGCGCGGCGGTCGATCCGGAGACATTTCAGCTGCGCGCTGGTGACTTCGAGGCCCAGGCCCGGATCGTGCTGGACGACATCGCCTCGGTGCTGGAGCGCAGCGGCTCCGGTCTGGAGCACGTTCTCCGGGTCGAGTGCTATCTCGCCGACGGCGGCGACTTCGCCGCTTGGAACCGCATCTTCGCCGAACGTTTCCCGTCCTCGCCACCCGCGAGGACGACGCTGGTGAGCGCTTTCGTCATCGACGGGATGCTGGTCGAGGTGCAGGTGACGGCGGGTGTTCCCTCGTGAGCGACGCGCAGCGCACGATCGTCGTCGGTGCCGGCGTGGCGGGACTGTGCACCGCCTACTACCTGGCCAAGCGCGGCGCCGAGGTGACCATCGTCGAGTCGAACAGGGTGGCAAGCGGCGCCTCGGCCGGCAACGGCGGCTGGCTCTGCCCGGCGCAGGCGGGGCCCCTGCCCGAGCCCGGCCTGACGCTGATGGGCATGAGGGCTCTGATGAACCGCGACTCGGCGCTGTACTTCAAGCCGTCCAAGCTCGGCGAGCTCTCACCCTGGCTGGTGCGCTTCTGGTCCTACTGCAACGAGCACGCGTATCGGCAGGGCCTCCAGGCGATGGCGGCACTCGGAGCGCGGGTCTTCGACCTCGTTGACGCGATGGTCGATGACGGGATCGAGTTCGAGCTTCACCGCCAGGGGATGCTGATGGCCTCGCGCGATCCGGCCCAACTACGTGCCGAGCTGGCCAAGCTGCAGCCGATGAGGGAGTTCGGCTATGAGCTGCCCGATGAGATCCTTCTCGACGAGGAGCTACACGATGTCGAGCCCTCGCTGGCCCCTGACGTGCGGGCCGGGTTCGTGGTGCCGCAGCACTGGCACGTGCGCCCGGAGTCGTTCAACACGGCGCTCGCCGCCGCGGCGCAGGGGATCGGCGTCGAGATCCTCGAGGGCGCCGAGGTGGTCGACTTCGTCGTCAGGGGGCCGCGGGTCGCCGGGCTGCGCACCGCCGCCGGAGATCGCGACGCCGACGCGGTCGTCCTCGCGGCGGGCTCATGGACGCCCCGACTCGCGGCGCAGCTGGGAGTCAACCTGCCCGTGCAGGCGGGCAAGGGCTACAGCTTCCTGGTCTCCCCCTCTGTGGTTCCCAGGCACGCGATTCTCCTGGCCGACATCCACGTCGGCTGCACCCCCTTCGGCGAGGGCTTGCGAATCGGCGGGACGATGGAGTTCAGCGGCGTCAACCTGCACCTGGACCGGCATCGGATCGACGCCACGATCGCAGGCGCTCGCGACTCGTTCCTCGAATGGGCCGAGCCCGGTGTCCGCTCGGAGTGGGCGGGGCTGCGCCCGATCGCGCCAGACGGCCTGCCGGTCCTCGACCTGGTGGCGCCGTTCGAGAACCTGTATGTGGCGACCGGCTACGCGATGCAGGGGATGACCCTCGGACCGCCCGCGGGTGAGGCGATGGCCGAGTTCATCACCACTGGCCGGCGCCCGGCGGTGCTCGAGCCGTTCGCGCTCGACCGCTTCCCGCGGCTGCCGTGGCCCAGGAGGAGGCATCACGCAAATGGACGCTGAGCAGAGGCCACTGCGGGTCGGCATCGCCGGCTCCGGCAACATCGGCACCGACCTGATGCTCAAGATCGACCGCACCCCGGGGCTCGATCTCTGCGGAGTCGCGGGAATCGACCCCGCCTCCGACGGCCTCGCGCGGGCCGCCGCGCTCGGACATTGGACGACCTCCGACGGCCTCGCCGACATGCTGGCCGAGGTCGAGGACCTGAATCTGGTCTTCGACGCGACCTCGGCGAAGGCGCACGCGGAGCACGCCAGGATGCTGGCCGAGCGCGGCATCCGCTCCGTGGACCTGACCCCAGCGGCCATCGGGCCTGCGGTGATCCCACCGGTCAACCTGAGCCAGCATCTCGGTGCGCCCGACGTGAACCTGGTCACCTGCGGCGCCCAGGCGACCGTGCCGATCGTCGCTGCGATCTCACGGGTGGCACCCGTCTCCTATGCCGAGATCGTCTCCACGATCTCCTCGAAGTCCGCTGGTCCGGGCACGCGCCAGAACATCGACGAGTTCACCGTCGCCACCGCGCGCGCCCTGGAGAGCGTCGGAGGTGCCCAGCGGGGCAAGGCGATCGTCCTGCTCAACCCGGCCGATCCGCCGATCGTCATGCGCAACGCGGTCTTCGCCGATGTCGGCGAGGTCGAGCTGGACGCCGTGGCAGATGAGATCGCCGCTACCGTCGCCGAGGTCTGCACCTACGTGCCGGGCTACCGGTTGACCGCCAAGCCGCTGCTCCGAGACGGCACCGTCACCGTCCTCTTGGAGGTGAGGGGCGCCGGCGACTACCTGCCCGAGTATGCCGGCAACCTCGACATCATGACCTCGGCCGCGGTGCGCGTTGCCGAGCTGTTCGCCGACGCGAAGGTGACGGGATGAGATGAGCGAGCGCCACGCGGTGAAGATCGTCGATACGACCGTGCGCGACGGCTCCCACTCGGTCGCCCACCGGTTCACTCCGGAGCAGGTCGCGACGGTGGGCCGGGCGCTTGACCGCGCCGGTGTCTGGGCTGTCGCGGTCGGCCACGGCGACGGTCTCGGTGCGGCATCGCGTCAGTACGGCTTCCCGGCTCATCCGGACCCGGAGCTGATCGCGGCGGTTGCCGCCGTCGTGGAGCGCAGCAGGATCGCAACCGCGCTGCTGCCGGGAATCGGCACCAAGGACGACCTCCGTGCCGCCCACGACGCCGGCGCCTCCGTCGTCAGGGTCTCGACGGTCTGCACCGAGGCCGACATCGGCGTCCAGCACATCGGCCTCGCCCGCGAGCTGGGGATGGCTGCGCACAGCCATCTCAACATGGCCCACATCGCGCGGCCGAGCACGATCGCCGAGAACGCCCGGATCGTGGCAGACGCTGGTGGCGAAGCCGTCTACCTGGTCGACTCCGCGGGGGCGATGATGCGCGAGGACGTTCGCGCCGCCGTTGCGGCACTGCGCGGCGCCCTGCCCGAAGACGTCGAGATCGGCATCCACGAGCACAACAACCTCTCGCTTGCGGTGGCCAACAGCGTCGCCGCGGTCGAAGAGGGCGCCTCGCTGGTCGACGTGACGCTGGCCGGGATGGGAGCCGGCGCCGGAAACTGCCAGGCCGAGCCGTTGGTGGCCGTCCTTGGGCGCCTCGGCTACGAGACCGGCGTCGACCTGTTCGAGCTCCAGGACGTCGCCGACTCCTACGTGCGGCCCGAGCTGATGCCGGGTCCGATCGTGATCGACCGGCTCACCGGAACGCTCGGTTACGCCGGGGTGCCGGCGAGCTTCCTGCTGCACGCCGTGCGCGCCGGTGAGCGCTTCGGCATCGATCCGCGGGACATCATCCTCGAGCTCGGCCGCCGCAAGGCCGTCGTCGGACAGGAGGACATGATCCTCGACGTCGCCGCCAAGCTGGCGGAGCGTCCGGGGGCCGGCGCGGGCGACGCGGTCGCAGCGGCATAAGTGATGAGCGCGGATGCTTCCCTGATCGTGCTCGACGATGACCCCACCGGCGCGCAGGCGCAGGCCGGCGTGCCGGTGGCCCTGGAATGGGGCGCGGAGCTGCTCGCCGCGGTGGCGGAGACGAAGCCGCCCGCTGTGCATCTGCTGACCAATACCCGCGCGCTTTCAGCGGATCGGGCGCGGGTCGTTACCGGCGAGGCCGCCGCCGCTGCCGCGGCGGCGTTCCCCGACTCGCGGATCGTCCTGCGCGGCGACAGTACGCTGAGGGCGCATCTGCTGCCCGAGTACGTCGGCCTCCGCGATGCGGTCTTCCCAGGTCGCACGCCGGTGCTGATGCTCGTCCCCGCGCTGCCCGCCGCCGGCCGGGTCACCGAAGGAGGCGTTCACTATCTCGAGCGGGACGGCGAGCGGACCTCACTGGAGCGCACCGAGTACGCGCGCGATCCCGACTTCGCCTACGCCAGCGCGCGGCTGCTCGACTGGGCGCAGGAACGCTCCGCTGGCTTCTTTCCCGCCTCCGCCGGGCGTGAGCTGCGGATCGAGGAGCTTCGCAGCGACGGGGCGGCCGCCGTTTCGGGCGCGCTCGTCGAGCTCTCTGAACGGCGCTCGCCGGCCGTGCTCGCCGTCGACAGCACCGAGGACGCGGACCTCGAGCTGGTGGCGGCCGGTCTGCGGGAGGCCGAGCGGGCAGGCGCGGACGTCGCTGTCCGTAGCGCCCCGGCCTTCGTCGGCATCCTCTCCGGCGCGGGCGCCGACCGCTACCAGCCGCTGCCGAGCGCCGGGTCGGCGGTCCTGGTCCTGTGCGGCTCGCACGTTCCGAGAAGCACCCGGCAGCTCGAAACGCTGGTCCTGCAGCGGCCCGAGAGCGTCGTCTGGGTCCGGCCTGAGCGACTCGCCAACGGACGTGGCGAGCAGGAGATCGCCGCTGCGGCCGCGGCGGCGGCCGACCGTCTGCAAAGGGGCGGCCTGGCGGTCGTGGCGACCTCGCGCGCGGTGCTCGACAGCGACGACCGGCTGCAGGCTGGCGCCGCGATCGCATCCGGCCTGGCGGCGATCCTCGCGAGGGTCCGCGAGCACGCCGACGTCGTCGTCTCCAAGGGCGGGATCACCTCGGCGGTGAATCTGCGCGAGGGCCTCGAGAGCGGGCTGGCCGAGGTGCTCGGCCCCTTGCGAGACGGGATCTCGCTATGGAGCGTCGACACACCCGAGCGCAAGGGAATGCCGTTCATCGTCTTCCCAGGGAACGTCGGCGGCGACGACGATCTCGCAGATCTCGTCGCGAAGATGGCGGTGCCTTCGTGATCGCGCCCTTCTCGCACGTGCTCGGCGAGCCCGGCTCGGGGCGGGCGGTCGGCGCCTTCACGGCCTACGACCTCGAGGCGGCCGCCGCGGTGCTGAATGCTGCGGACTCCCGCCAGTGCCCTGTGATTCTGCTGGTCAGTTGTGCTGCGTTCGCCAAGTCTCGGGGACCGGCGCTGATCGACGCCCTGCGCGCGTGCGCCGAACGCGCGGCGGTGCCGGTCTGCATCCAGCTCGACCATGTCTCCGATCGCGGGCTGATCGAACGGGCGGCGCAGCTCGGATGCGGCGCGGTCATGGCCGACGGCTCCAAGCTCGAGTTCGACCGCAACGTCGAGCTGGTGTCGGACGCGGGGCGGCTGCTCGCCGCGCGCGGCGGGGAGGTCGAGGGCGAGTTGGGTCACCTCGCCGGCGGCGAGGACGTTGCCCGAGCGAGCGCGGCAAGCGGCCTGACGGATCCGGCGCTCGTCGGACGCTTCGTCGAGGAGGCCGGGGTCAGCTGCCTGGCCGTCTCGATCGGCAACGTTCACGGCGCCTATGCGGAGCCGCCGCGGCTCGACTGGGACCGGCTGGTCCAGATCCGCGCGCAGACGGAGGTGCATCTTTCCCTCCACGGCGCCTCGGGGCTCGACGCCGAGGACGTCTCGCGGGCGATCGAGCTCGGCGTGACCAAGGTCAACGTCAACCTCGAGCTGCGCGAAGCGTACATGCACGCAACCAAGCGGTTCCTTGACCGGACGCTGGAGGGCTACGACATGCTGGAGCTGCACGATCGGCAGACGGCGGCCGTCGAAGCCGCGGCGGCGGCCAAGATCGACATCTTCGCGAGGCTCGCATGACGGCGATCCGCCGGCTCGACCACGTGGCGATCGCCGTCCGCGACACGGAGGCCGCCCTCGCTCGACTCGAGTCCGGCTACGGGCTGTCGGTCATCTGCAGCGAAGAGATCGAGCGCCCGCACGTGCGTCTCACCTACGTCGACTGCGGCAACGCCTTCATCCAGCTGGTCGAGCCCCTCGACGAGGCAGGTCCGATCGCCGAGTTCCTGGCCGAGAACGGGGAGGGCCTGCATCACATCTGCTTCGGGGTCGACGACGTGGCCGCCGGCGCCGCCGCCCTCTCGCCCGAGGGCTCGCCGCCGCCCGCCGTGGGCAGCGGCCGCGGTCGACCGTCCGCCTTCGTCGCGGGCGACCCGCCGTGCGGCGTGCGCGTGGAGGTCACCGAGTTCCATCGCGACGAGGACGTGATCCGGTCTTCGGGATGGATTCCTCCCTCAGGCTCCAGTTGATCGGCTTGCACACTGTGGAAACGACACTCACCAGGTGATCAGACCACTATTGCAGATCCGGAAATCATCTGGTAGGATCACCAGATAATCAGGCGTAGGGGAAACGACTCGAGACAGAAAGAGAGAGACGCCTCGATGCGACGCTCAATCGGTGCCCGCAACTCATCACCCGGACAGTCATCTCAACGCTTCGCCCCGCGGGTGGTGGCGCTTGTGGCGCCGCTGATCCTCGGCGTGTTCTTGGCCGCCTGCGGCGGAAGCAGCAACAGCAGCAGCGGGAGCACGAGCTCCGGGCAATCAGCGGGCACGCCCGTCCGAGGCGGCGTGCTGAGCTTCGCGCGCAGCGAAGACGCGGACGTGGGTCTCAATCCGATCAATGCACCGAGCAACGGCTCGATCTTCATCATCACCCAGATCTTCGATCAGCTCGTCGAGATGGGCCAGGGAAGCGAAGTCGAACCTGGCCTCGCGGCCTCGTGGGAAAAATCGGCAGACGGCCTCAGCTGGACCTTCCACCTGCGTGAAGCGTCCTTCTCGAACGGCGAACCCGTCACCGCCGAAGACGTGAAGTTCTCGATCGAACGGTTTGCCAACCCCAAGATCAACGTCAGCTACCCGGCGCTCGGCGAAGCGATCAAGGACGTCCAGGTGGTCGATCCTCACACGGTGATCATCCACCTGAAGCACGTCAACGGCGCCCTGCTCGACGACGTCGCGATGTTCGCCTCCTCGATCGAGCCCAAGACGGTGGTCGAAAAGATCGGTGACAAGGCGTTCTCCGAACACCCCGTGGGCTCCGGACCGTTCATGGTGAGCGAATACAAGCGCGGCCAGAAAACCGTGCTGGTCCGCAACCCGCATTACTGGCGCACGGGTGAGCCGCTGCTGAACGGCGTCACCTTCGAATTCGTGCCCGACGCCAACACCCGCGTGCTGAAGCTGCGCTCCGGTGAAGCCGACGTCGCAAACGCCATCCCCTACAACCAGGTCGCTTCTCTGAACGGGACCGAAGGAGTCACGGTCGAAGTCGCCAAGGCACTGAGCTGGCAGTCGATCTTCCTTAACACCACGAAGCCGCCGCTTGGAGACAGCAAGGTCAGGCAGGCGTTGAACTATGCGACCCCCAAGGAACAGATTCTGAAGACGGTCCTGTACGGCAACGCCCAGATCGCCAACAGCATGATCCCTCCGCTGAAGTACTGGGACGCATCGATAAAGGCATACCCGTTCGAACTCGAAAAGGCGAAGAAGCTGATGTCCGAATCGAGCGCGCCGAACGGGTTCAAGCTCGAATTGCTGATTCCCTCCGGTGACCCGGTCGAGCAGCAGATCGCCGAGGTCCTGAAGGCCGAATGGGCCAAGATCGGGGTCAACGTGGACATCGTGCAGAGGGAACTGGGAGCGCTGGAGTCAGGCTGGTTCGAAGGCAAGGGCGGCATGGCCGCCACCTTCGAAGGCGGCACGCTCTCCAGCGACACGCTGTCGGACGACGAGATCGCCGGCCTCACGCTCAATCCCGCGGCCGGCCTGCACTCGCTCGGGACCTACTACAACAACCCGAAGGTCAACCAGCTGCTCTCAGACGCGGGTGGCACGCTCAGCGAAGAAAAGCGGGCGAAGGACTTCTCCGAAGTCCAGCAGATCGCCATGGAAGACGCTCCCGCGGTGCCACTCTTCTTCACGAAGACGGTGACCGGAGTGCGGAGCAACGTAAAGGATTTCCAGACCTACCCGATTGGCTGGTGGCCGCTGCGCCAGGTGTGGCTGGCGAAGTAACCTGTGCTCGCGTATCTCCTTCGGCGCGCCGCCCAGGCGGTTCCGGTGCTCATCGGGATCACCTTGGCGGCGTTCGTCATCATCCACCTGGTGCCAGGGGATCCGGCCAAGATCCTGCTCGGCGCCCGAGCCACGCCCGGCGCGGTGGCGACGCTGCACAAGCAGCTGGGCCTCAATCGACCGCTGCCCGTTCAGTATCTGAACTTCGTCACCGGGGCGTTGACCCTCAACTTCCGCGAATCGATCACGCAGAAAACGGGGGTGGGCTCCCTGCTCGCCGAGCGGATCCCGGTGACGATCTTCCTGCTCATGTACTCCGTCGTGATCTCGATCATCGTCGCCGTGCCGCTCGCGGTCGCCTCGGCGCTGCGCCGCAACCGGGCGACGG
>Ga0187890_10000469_pt1 | contig 28252 bp, 32 predicted proteins | sample June2016WEW_21_1_FD_133005 | JGI IMG/M metagenome (GOLD analysis project Ga0187890, IMG submission 133005) | Peatland microbial communities from SPRUCE experiment site at the Marcell Experimental Forest, Minnesota, USA - June2016WEW_21_10 | ecosystem: Environmental > Terrestrial > Soil >... | reverse complement strand
CCGCCAGGGCCCAGCGGCCGCGGCTCGACCGCCGCGTCTTGGACGTGCTGAGCAGGGAGGAGATCCGGACCATGGAGGAGCGGGCCGGCAACGAGCGGGACAAGCTCATCGTCCGCCTCCTCGGCGACTCCGGCATCCGCCTCGGGGAGCTGCTCAAGCTCACTCCCGACGACCTCCGCATGGACCGCAACAAGCACTACCTCCGGGTCCAGGGCAAGGGCGGCCGGGAGCGACTCGTACCCGTCTCCCCCACTCTCGCGCGGCGCCTCGAGCGCTACGCTCCGCGGATCCGGCGCGAGTCGCCGAGCGCCCGGCTCTTCCTCGGCCTCAAGCGGCGCGCTGCCAGCGGCGAATACGAGGCACTCAGGGAGTCTGGCGTCCAGCAGATGATCCACGGCCTGGCGGAGGACTGCGGCATCCGCAAGCGGGTCTACCCCCACCTCTTCCGGCACAGCTTCATCACCTGGCAGCTCCGAACCGGGACCAACCCCATCGTCCTCTCCCGGATCGTCGGCCACGAGAGCCTGACGATGATCAACCTGGTCTACGCCAATCTGACCGTGGACGATGCCCACGACGCCCTGATGAGGTCGCTGGTCGCCGAACGGGACGGGTAGCCTCCGTCGATCCGACGTCAGGTCAATCGCCCAGTACGCACCTATCCTCGCGTACGCGAAGGCAGGAACGCACGTGTACCCGCAGACGCTGCACAACTACCGCACTGGTACGCGCCAACACCCCCAACTGCCGAGGATCGGGTACGCGGCGTTTGCCGCGTACCCGGCGATGGCGCCGCTTCCGGCCCTGCACCTGTTCGCCGGTGCTGTTACACGGCCGGTGGGCGTTCAGGTCAGGTGGCGCGGGTATTGCCTCTACTGCAGACGGAGGCTAACGGGGATCTGAAGCAGCATCACCAAAGATCCGATCACCACGAGCCGACGGCACATTGGTTGATCTTCGTTGTCCACAAAAACATTCTTTTGACGGGGGTGCATAGGGTACGGTATCCATGGACAGCGCGCGATCGGAGCAGGCGTTCGGTGTGCCGGAAGAAATGAGGCCGGGAGAGCAGCGAACGTGGCGGCGAGCTGGGAGCGTGCTGAGGACGGGATCATGCCGGTGATGACGAAGCGACGGATGGTGCGTACGTGGGTAGGGACGCGTTCCGAGGCCGGGGACGCTGTTCCGGACGCGCTCCCGGCGACGGAGGCCGGCGGCGTGGTCAGCCGCGTCCCGCTGAAGGCCATGAGCGGCGGTCAGTCCTCCTGCCCACCCGCCGCGGCCGGCCCACCGCCGTGCTGGTTTACCGCGACAGCTGGGCCGAGGGGGAGCTGCTCGCCGCCGAAACGCTCGCGCCGCGCGGCGCTTGGTGACGAGGACCGAATGGCGGGTATGCTGGGGGGCGATGCCGTTTCCCCACGTATGTAGGGCGATGCCCCGGGCCACGGCACTACCTGGAGACTGCTGATGAGCGAGGGTTACGTCGTCGTGCTCGAGCGGGAGGGGACTGTCTACGGTGCCTACAGCCCCGACCTGCCCGGGTGTGTTGCCGTCGGCGAGAGCCTTGAGGAGACGGTGCGCCTCATGCGGGAGGCAGTCATCCAGCACGTGACCGCCTTGCGGCGTGCTGGGGACCGGGTGCCGCCTCCCACGACCCGCCTCGGCGCTCCTGACCTGGAGCTGCCGGCGACCGCGGTCGGGATCGTGGAGTTGGAGCTCACTCCTCTGGCGGCATAGGGCGCCTCTTCTCCCGCTGGGCTCCTCCCGAGCGGCCGAGCTCAGGGAGCCCGGACTGCCTGCGGATGCTGCCCAACACGCCCGCCGGCACATCGATGCCGGACTTGCCGGCAATCGTGACCTTCCCCGGCTTGGTGGGGTGCTCGAACTGGCGGTGGCTGCCTTCCTGGCTGGTCATCCGCCAGCCATCAGCTTCCAGGTCGGCGATGACGTCGCGCACTTTGGGCGGCACGGTTACGTCTGCCCAGGAGTGCCTGCCCCAGGCCGTGGAGGCGGAAGCACCGGCCGGAGCACCGTGCCTCGCACGACCCGTGGCCCCCCGCTGGCGAGTCTGCCGACCGCCGGTGTCGCTCGGGCTGACGCCTCCAACTCGGACCGCACCGACTCCCAAACCTCCCGCAGCCCCTGCTGAAAGCCGCGAACGTACTCCGGCTGCTGGGCCTGGTAGGTCACGCCCACCGAGGCGAGCACCCCCAGAACCGCTTCGCCCCATCCAGCCGGCCGACCCAGCGAAGCAGACACCGCACTCTGGTGCCAGAACTTGATAGTCGTCATGGCCCCGCCAAGGGTTGAGTCGGTGTCCGGAGCGGCCGCAGCGGCTCGGAGGTCGTGGAGGGAGGCCGCCTCTGCTGCCCACTTCCGCCCCATCCACACACCGCGATCGAACAGCTCCTCCGCGGGGGTGCGGGTGCGGCGGAGGCGCTCGATGATCTGAGGTCGCAGGTCTCCCTGCTGCGCGGCCTCAGCGGCCTGGATTTCCAACAAGAGCGCGGCCTGGCAGACCTGCGAGACGTTGACCGTCTCCTTCACGCGCCGCAGGCGCTCCCCGAGATCGTCTGGCAGATACACAGACCATTGCATTTCGGCGGAAGCATATCATGATCCTGCGATATCATGATACTGGTCGCGCTGGCGCCGATGACCTTCCCCCGGACCCGCACTCGCCTTTGACACGCTTGTAGGCTTGTCATCGCATGCATAGCGAGCGTACACTTGTTTGCCATGCTGAGCTCCAGCTCGCTCACGACCCGGCCGGCACCGACCGGCGAGAACAGGTACCGCTGTCGGTCGACGATGCCCGAAGCGTAGAGGCGGCGGGCCATCGGCAGCACGCCGATCACGCCCCGCCCCCCATCGAGCGCCAGCTCACGATGCAGGCGACGCCGTCGAGGGGCAGCTCTCGCTCGGTGCGCAGCAGCGCCACCGCGATTGCGACGTAGAACGCTCGATGGTTCCCTCATTCTTGACCGGCGAGCCTATGCTGTTTTCGAGTTCCTTCCCCTGCTTACCCATGGAGGCGACACCCTGCCTGACGAGATCGTTCAGCTAACAGCACGGATCGACGCGGGGGTGGTTGTGACAGGGCGCCTGCAGATCGACGTCTTCGTGAACCTGGCGCGGGACCATCTGCGTAGTGCGTGCCGCCTCACCCGCTTTGCCTACGCTCTGGAGAACGGCACCCCTAGTCGTGAAGCGGGCCAGGAGCGGGTGGAGCATGACACCTTCGTGATCGGTGCTCTGATCTTCGCCGGCGCGTTTGTCGACGGTGAGATCAACGCTTGCTATGCGATGGCCGCAGAGGGGTCTGATCCCAACGCACTGCCGGAGCCCATGCGCGGGCAGCTACGCGACGATATGGCTAACTTCTTCGGCACGAAGGAACACCGGTACGTCGGCACGCTTCGCAAGTATCAGCGGCTGATGGAGCTAGCCGGGAGGACGCCACTGGCGGAGAAAGATGCTCCATACGCACGTGTCCGCCTCCTCCTTGATATCCGCAATGCCCTTGTCCACTACGGGCAGGGACCCGTAACAACGTCAACCGGCGGACCTGATCCCGCCCCGCCGGGACGCTTTGAAGACGAGGTTTCGGCACTTGGTATCCCGAAGTCCCGATGGGCGTCTGTCGGTGACCCCTTCTTTCCGCGCAGCATGCTCAGCCACGAGCTCGCGGCAACGGCAATCGCCTGGGCGGTTGCCTGGGTCGATGCCTTCTACGCGCAACTCGGCGTGACGCCCTCGCCCCTCGAGGGTGTGCGATCCGAAATCCGCACCCTGCCATGAGCCTGGCGCCCGCCTAGCGGGATAGATCAAAGCCGCTCCCCTCCTTGGGGACCTCGGCAGGCACAAGGGTACATTGACTACTCCGTGGGCCACCGACCTGCCCCCAGGTAGCCCGCCCCGGTTACGTCACTCGGCCAGGACGCGCAAGGCGCCAGCCATATCAACCAGGCGGGCGGACAATCCATCCAACCTCTGCGCGAGCGCCTCGATCTCATGCACCTCCGTTGCAGTCGCCTTGATCCCGTCCACGGGTAGGCGATCGCGCTCCAATCGGTCCAGTCTTTTGCCGTCGCGCCCCGGCACCAGCCACACGGCGTGAACGAGCTTTCCACGTTCGGTCATCGCCGTCCGTGCGTCGCTGCACCAGGCCTTGAAGTCCTCCTCCACCTCTTTCGGCAGCGTCGCACTCGCCAGGCGATCTAGGCGGCTGAGTGTCGTTTCAAAGCCGTCGGTACCCATCAGGACCTTCGCCGTTGTCATAGGGACGCCGGACCGCGAAACCAACTTGTAGAAGACGAGAAGTTCGAGCCAGGCCGAACTAGCAACGAGCCACCCGAGGGCGCGAAACAGGCGCTCCTGGTCATCTGCTGCGGTGCCGGTCATTTAGCCCACCCCTCCCCTACGGCATTGGCCGCAACACGGCGGCCGACTAAACTGGACACTAGCACGAACACACGTGCGATTCCTCATGGGAGGCCCCTAGACTGTTCCGGGGAGGGTCTGACCCCGTCTCCTGCTGTCAGGCTCCGAGGCGAGTTCGAATGATCTCGCCCAGCGCACCTCGGAGGCATCGTCGCCCCGTCACCGTCGCCATGTCGCACCCCCCTGGACGTCGTAGCTCAGATGTTTCTGGTCCCGCGCCGACGGAACCGCTTCACGCCATCCTTCCGCATGGCGATCATAGGGATGACGTAGCCGCCGGCTATCACGGACACCGCGAATGAGGCGGCCGCAACAAGCGCGACCCAGTTTCCGACGTTTACGGCACCCAGGTCCTGCATGGCCTTCCCCAGAATTGCGACGCCGAATGAGCTGAGCGCCACGCCACCAAGTCGGACCCCCACGGGCGTCGGATATGCGCCCGTTCGCCACCAATGCCTAAGGAATCTGACACGTTCCCTCGCGGCGAACCGGGTGGTGTAACCCCTCCAATCCCCCGCCGCAGTCAGCCCGGCGATCACGATCACAGAGGCGACAACTGCGACAGCTATGTAGGCGGCGGACATCACGCGCTGACCGTCCGATAGCCGTCAATCCCAGGCCGCGAAGTGAGCAACGCAACCTGAGTGGTCCGCAGCCATCGGGTGCGATACGGAGCGAACAGCAGATCGAGCAACAGGACGAGGTTGATGGTCACAGCGCCATCATCGCCTCCAGCGCCCTTCCGCGCTTCAGTTGTTGTTTCGCCGTGACCCAGGCGTCATGAGAGTTCCAGGGTCCGTGTGACCTCCCTCTCGACGTAGATGCCTCCCACGCCTGGTCACGGGTGGTCGGATGGAACACGGATCTCAACCCTGTTCCCTTGGAGGTCAGGTTCTATGTGAGCGTGGCGGGAGCGGGAGCGGCCTCAGCGTGTGCGGGGGTTGTGCTCGACGAGGCGATGAGGATGGAGGAGGATGAAGGTGTTGTCGTCGGGCCAAATGCTGCTAGCAGAACTACACGGGGATGGCCCGGAAACTTTCTATCCCAGCCATTTCCTGACGTGGCAGGCGGCCCCTCCGTTGCAGCATGCTGACGGGGCAGATGGTGCATCTGAACTCGTGAGGTACTAAGCAACCGCCTAATCAATGGAACAGCCGCCTTCTAAGCGCGCAGGTCGCATGTTCGAGTCCTGCAGGGGGTACTGGCCGGTGTATGGATCCGGCTGATCCTTGCCAGGCCTTCGTGTGATGCCTGACAGCAAACGCTGCTGCCTGTTACGCCCACGGGGACGGCCCGAAACCCCGGACGGGCGGGGTGGACGGCGCAAGATGATGTACTCTTACATCATGATTCGGACCCAGATTTCCCTTACCGACGAGGACCGACGCCTCTTGGACCACGTCGCGGGCCGAACGGGGCGCTCCATGGCTGGGCTCATCCGCGACGCCATCCGGGCCGCTTACGGAGCCTCCCACTCCTCGGAGGACGACCTCGCCGCCATGCGGGGGGCATTCGGGGCGTGGGGTCACCGGACCCGCGACGGCGCCGCATACGTCGACGAGCTCCGCTCTGGCCGCCGGGTGCGGAGGTGAGCGCCCTCGTCGACACCTCGGTGCTGGTCGACTATCTGCGTGGCGACCAGGCGGCCGCCGTCACGCTCGAGTCCGCCCGCGGGTTGGGGCCCCTCCACGCCAGTGAGATCACCCGCCTCGAGGTGGTGGCGGGCATGCGGCCGCGCGAGGCGGAAGCGACGAACGCCCTGCTCTCAGCGCTGGTCTGGCACGGCGTGGATAGGGACGTCGCCGAGGAGGCCGGGTCGTTGGGGCGCCGCTGGCTGCGAACGCACGGGGGCATCGACAGCGCCGATCTCGCCATCGCGGCGACCGCGCTCCTGTACGACCTTCGGTTGTTGACGCTGAACGTGCGCCACTTCCCGATGTTCCCCGGGCTGCAGCCACCGTACTGAGGTCACGAGCGGGTCATCGGACCCCTCTGCATGGGAGCAAAGGCACACTGAGGTGGCCCGGGCTGACCGCGCCAGGCAGACGCTGCGTCCCAATTCACAAAGTACTATGCGAGCGGCAAACAAATAGGAAGGCCGCCTTCTAAGCGCGCAGGTCGCAGGTTCGAGTCCTGCAGGGGGGTACTGGCGGCCCCGGTTCAGTTGCAGGCCGCCTGATCTCGGAGAGACTTGGGTTCAACTAGGCGGCGAGCAGGGCGTTGGCCCGGGCCATGATCGCAGCGAGGACCCGGTAGGCGGCGGCGAGGTCGTCGGGGTCGAGGCCCTCGAAGATCTCGGCTATCTTCGGCCGCACTTCGCCGTTGAGGCGGGAGTAGAGCTCTGACCCCTGGGCCGTGAGGCCTACCGCTTCAGGAGCGTTGTCGATGAGCCCTTGGGCGCGCAGGTCGGCGATGACGGCGAGCACATGGGGCTCGTCGATCTTGAGGGAATTCTGAAGCACAGCGGCGAGCTGTTCCTCGATCAGCGGTGCCGGGCTCATGCTCACCACCTGCAGGGCAGCCCAACCGTGGAAGTCGAGCCCACTGCCTATCAGTATCTTGTTGAGCAGGGCGCGAAGCGAATTCTCGGTCTCTCCGATCATCTTAGGATTCAAGACTGGCTTGTGGGACATGGATCTATCTCCTTGTCTTGCTGTTGTTTCCTCGGGTGTGGAGCGAGGGTTCGTGGGCAAAGAGGGGACCGTCGAGGAGCGCTCGCACGTCCCGGATGAAGGTGTGGGTGCGCTTGGACGAAACCCCACCCAGAGGCGAGGTGAACTGTCCCATAAGGTCGGCGACGATAACCACGGCCTGGTCGGCCACCTCGGTCCCCTTCTCGGTGACGGCCAGGCGGACCGCCCGGGAGTCGGCCGGGTCGGGGCGCCTCTCGATCAACCCTCGGCCTTCCAGAGCGCGAACCAGCTTGGAGATGAACATGGGCTCGAGCCCTGTGTGGTCGGCGAGCTGGCGCTGGCTCGGGTACAGACCGGCGCTGGAGAACCCCCGCAGCGTGGATAGGACCGAGTACTGGGCGTGGGTCAGCCCGAGCGGGCCCACCGCGCTGTCAACGGCGGTACGCAACTTCGTGGCCAGGCGCCACACCAGGTAACCGGGAGTCGGTCGCAGCGATAGGTTGGGCATGGACTCCAAATATACATGATTACTATATCCATGGCAACTAACAGCCGCCAGGTCGTGGCCTTCGTGCGGCTGGTGACGCACCCTCGGCTCACCCAGTGGCGCGGACCGTGATTTCCAGGCCATTTGTCGAGGCAGACGCTGCGCCCCAATTCAGAAGGTACTATGCGCCCGCCAAATATAGGGAGCAGCCGCCTTCTGAGCGCGCTCGTCGCAGGTTTCGAGTCCTGCAGGGGGTAGTTGGCCGGTGTATGGATCCGGCTGACCCTTGACGAAAGAGCTCCGGCTGATCCTTCACCGGCCTTTGGGTGATGCCTGATACCTACTTCGGTTGAGCCTTGACACTCCCTCCCATGAGGGAACTCCCAGCTGGCCCGCCCGTCCGGAACGCGAAGCTCCAGGGCGTCTGGCCCAGCGCGATTGTCGTACGGTCGACTTGTACGTGACGGAGGACACGAAGGTGGCTGAGATCCGGCGAGAGCAAGGTGGTGACGTCGTCGCGATCCGCAACGTCAATGACCGAGCATTCGGCCGACCCAATGAGGGGGCGGTGATCGAACGACTGCGCGGCGCCTCCGAAGGACTCCTGTCGCTCGTGGCCGTGGCCCAGGGCCAGGTGGTTGGCCATATCCTCTTCAGCCCCGTCTACCTCGAGGCAAAGGACGGCAGGGAATGGTCGGGTGCGGGACTTGCGCCCTTGGCCGTGTTGCCCGAATGGCAGCGCCGTGGCATAGGGAGCGAGCTTGTCCGCGCCGGGCTGGACAGCCTTCATCACACGCTTTGCCCCTTCGTGGTTGTCCTTGGTTCCCCCGAGTACTACCCCCGCTTTGGGTTCGAGCCGGCCTCCAAGCGTCGCATCCGATGCACGTGGGACGTGCCCGACGAGACCTTCATGATCCTCGTCCTAAACGAACGCGGCATGCGCGGCGCATCCGGGTTGGCCCGGTACCGCGCCGAGTGGGACGCCGCGACCTAGGGGTGCCGTTCCGGGGTACCCTGCGGTCGGGTCAACAGCTGCGAGCAGATCTGCACGGGGATGCGGAGACCGAACCCCGGACGGCCTCAGCGTCGCCGATCACGTCGGCCACAACCGACTCGAGGACGACCGTCAGCGGGAGACGGGGCTCGAACCCGCGGTCCGCTACCCTTCCCCCGCTGACCGTAGGATGTCCTCTATCAGCTGGGAACCGTAGACGCGGACTCCCTCCATGACACCCTCTTGCGCTCCGGCCCGTCCCTGGAGTACTGCCTCCCTGAGGACTTGGACCGTCTCCATGTAATCAGGGCCGTCTCCACCGCGGGGGATCGCCTGCGGGATGGTTCTCAACAGGTTGATCGCCATCTCGGAGGCCATCTTGCATTTCGCCATGTCCGAGTCCCAGTCGTCGAGCATCTGAATCGTGTGGTTCGTGAAGACCGCCATGGCGGAGTCCGTCGCCACGAAGCCGGTGGTCGTATCCGCCTCGACCTGGACGGTCACACCGTAGTTGAACGCCCCCTGTCCGGTCAGCTGCACCGTCAGCGAGTCGGTGAAGAGGTAGCTGACCGTCGTGTTCTGAAACCCGAGATTCATGGTGAGGTCCCCGGGCTCGGGAATCGCCGCCGCGACGCTCAGCGCGACCTCTCCGCTCGTCCCTGTGAGCAGCACACCACCTAGAGTCCACTTGTAGCTCGGGTTCTGTCCCAGGAAGTGCGGCGTCGCCGTGTACGTGATCTGCTCCTCATCAGTACTCTCGGTATACGAGTAGTCCTTGGCCTTGCAGAACTTCGAGCCCGGAAAGTGGTACGTGCCGCCACCGATCTGCTGCTGATCGGTCGTGATGTCGTTCGTCAGCGCGAGCACGATGCCGCGCACAGGCCCGGGTGCCGGCCGGGCCTTGACGGCCACCGTGCCGAGAAGCGTGAACCTCTCAGGGAGTACATCGATGCTCGAGAGAGTGAACCCGTTGAGCCCGACTTGTTCTGTCGCGCCGAGCCCTACGTTGAGTCCCGGCGCCAAGACGGGGACGAAGGTGAATGCCAGCCACTCGACGCTGATCAGTATCCAGATGGCAAGAAGGGCGGTAATGGGCGACGCAGCGAGGGCCGCGGCGAAGTAGAGGAGGAAGCAGAACCAACTGACGTCCACATAGGACACGATGTGAGGGGGGTTGGGATTGATGCTCGCGCTGATCGCCCCCTTGCTCACGCTGAAGCTGAGTTGCGTGTCGAAGTTGGCGACCAGCCGGAAGCAGTAGACGTCCGTCTTGCCCTGGATGGCCGTCCCATTGACCTGAACGTACCCAGTCTCCAGGCTGCTCGAGATGTTGGTGAGCTTCAACCCGCCGGAGAGCGGGACATAGTCTGCCGTGCCGCAGCCCGAGGGCATCTGCGAGTTCACGATGGCGGCGAACTGGTCTGGGGTCTGAGTGCTCGGATCAAACTTCGAGACGAGGCTCTCGGTTATGGCCGGACAGAAGATCAGCTTCTGGAAGCACGCTCCTGAGAGGCTCATCGCTGCGCCAAGAGGCCCTGGGAGTCCCGGGTCGGAGCGGACCACCGACGAAGGAGTGTCGTTCGCGACGAGCATCATGCAGAAGAGCCCGATGGTCGTGGAGTCGATGTTCTGTACGGTGACCGAGCGGAACCGGAGCCCCGTCTTCCCCAGAAGGCCGTCCTTGCTGTCGTCTTCGTTGAAGGATATGCCCGCGCTTGGCTTGTTGTTGGAGATCGCCAGCCAGGTGGCGGTCTTGATGTTGCTCTCCATGGAAGCCCTGTCCGAACTCGAGAGCGTTCCCAGTGCGTTCTGCGTGTACGAACCGGAGTCCCAGTCGATGGACACGCCGGTTGGGGGAAGTAGCAGCCCGATATCGAAGAGCTTGTTCGTCGAGTCGGTCTCGAACTGGTCTATCGTCCCGTTCAGTTGGAGCACACCCTTCACAGGACCGACCGCTTGTCCGTTGTAGTAGACCGTGGTCTCATCGAACGGGATTGAGATGGAGATGCCGTTCGTACCTGCGCCGAGCGAGAATGTGACTGGGTCGAGAAGGATCGCGTCAATTCCGTTGGTCGTATCCCCGACGACGACCTCTGCCGGCGGGCTAAGCGTCGTGCCCCCGAACGGGGTGCTGGCGATTGCGTCCTCGATCACTTTGGAGTTGATCTCCAATACGAGGTCAAAGCCAGCCAGGATAGTCATTGCGATTCCGCCGTCCCTGGCCCCGCAGGAAGTATCCCGTCGATCCTGACCTCTATCTGCATCCCTCCGGTTGAGCTCAGCAGCAGGTCGCGCGTCAGCTGGGGTAAGGTCGGAAGGGACCCGCCGAGGAGGTCCTCCCATTCGACGACCGCCTCGTCGGAGAGAACCATCCCGACCGAAGCAAGTGCGCCGACGGGGTCCATCAGAAAGAGATGAGCGGACCTCGGTGCTTCGCGTAGACGCGCCACCGCATCAGGCTCGACCTTCCTCAGCTCTGCGAGGGAATCTATCTGAATACTGGAGGGCGCCATGTCTGAAAACCCTATCAAGTTTCCAACGCCGGCGCCACGACTTCGCTCCGAGCCGTCGCGCCTTCGGCGCAAGTAGGCGGTGCCCCTGAATTGGAGCCGCCAGCCGGAGCTGTGAGACATTGGTGGGGCGTCTGCCGTAGCCACCGACATCCAATTCAGATTTCGCTCGCGTCGATCAGCGTGGTAGCGGCCGTGAGCGTGAAGAGCCGCCGCGACGGTCGGCCGATAATCGATGGAGGAATGACACGTGAGCCCCCGTCACAGCGCCTGGTGACCTGGAGGTGTGGCGTCCTCGCCGAGGGCCACCAGCCTCGCCTCCAGATCGGGGTGACACGCGAATCTGCTGATGAGCTCGAGCGGCCCGCCGACGCACGTCCAGTCGTCGTCCCACAGCGTGGAAACGAGCCAGGAGTGGTCGGCGGGGAAGAGCACGTTCGGCAACGGACCTGGCCACGGGCCGCCCCGGCGCCAGGTGGCGGCCTGCGCCGGCCCCGCCTCCACCAGCACGTAATGCCACCCGGCATACATCATCACCTTCGGCGCGTCAGGGAAGACGATGTCGTGGGCGCCCGTGTCGAGATAGCCAAGCCACCACCGCTGGTCTGTTGACTGCTCGCTGAGCAGGGTCAGAATGGCCCGGGCATACCGGTCCCACGCTTCGACGGTCGTCGGGAACACAACCGTGGCGTAGGCCTCGAAAACGGGCGGGATGGCCGAGGTGATGGCCCGGCCGCGGGACGTACCATCGGTGATCCAGGCGACTTCGGCTTCTGTGCCGATCCGCCAGGCACGGCCATCCCTGGCCCGCTCGACCATGCCGCGAGCTTAGATGCTGTCCGCCGAGGCGCGCGAACCCCGAACACTTCATCGCCTCTGGGCCGATCAAAGCGTTTGGTTCAAGTGGGGTGATAGGACGCCGGGCTGGCCCGGCCTGACCACGCCAGGGGTGTCACCGGGATTTCCCGGCCATTCTGCAGGTCGGGGAACTCGATGGCCGGATCTACGCGATCGAGTGCCGCCTTCCGGAGTGGGCGGTGCCCCCAGGACGCCGTCTCGTCAGAGGAGGCGGACCGGCTCCGTGGTCAGCTGGCTGGGTGTGTCCCCGGTGTTGACCGTGGCCCGGGGCTCGATGAGGAGCACCTCCGCACCCTGCGTGGAGATCGGCTGGTGGCGGCGCCCTCGCGGCACCACGGCGAGCTGCCCCGGACCGAGGGTCAGTTCCTCGTCGCCGAGGCGGATGACCAGCGATCCGGAGAGGACGAGGAAGAGCTCGTCGGTCTCGGGATGTGCGTGCTCGGTGAACTCGCCACGGGTTTTGACCACGCGGACGTCGTAGTCGTTGACGGCGGCCACGGTGTGCGGCTTCCAGGGCGAGTCGATGGTCGAGAGGATGGCGGCAAGGTCGATGGGGCGGGTCATGGCCTCAGTATGTCGTGGAGGCCTCCAACCACGCTCCGCCCGCCTGTCGGCGGGGTCCATCATCGAGCCGCCGCCGGTGGCGACCTCCTGACGAGCGTCTCGTCGGCACCGGGTTGCAGCTACCCGCCTGTAACCACGAACGCCGGATGATGTTGCGCCAGAGCGCTCAGGAAGTCCCTGGCATCGAAGATGGCACCAGGGGCCTGGGCCCCGGTGTCGCGGACCTTCGCGTCAATGATTCGTTGAACGGCCTCACACACAAGCGGCGCAGTGAACGCGTAGATGTCCCGACCTTGCGCGCTGATGCGGCGCGTCCCGTCCCCTCTTTGCACAACAGCCTCGACCAGGAACCTCTGTGTTGAACGGCCCGTTTCGTCCACCGGCTTTGGCGGTGGCGTCGTGGGATCGCGGACATCACGGAGGGCGTTTTGGGTGAGGTAGGTGTGGAGCCCTGATGTGCGCAGGTGTCGCGCAATGACGATTGTCTCCGAAAAGGGGAGTTCGATGACGGCTTGCCGCGCGAACGGCTCCGGGAAATCCCAGTCCGTCTCGGGTGCGGGTTGAGGCAGCGGCACGAGCAGCCCATCGGCGACGACCATGCGCTGGGCCGTGTTCCGTTCACCGGTGGCCCGCGTGCCTGGCGTCGGATGCCAGCTGTCGAGCGCAATGCCGATCTTGATCTCGTCGGCGGCATTCCAGTCGCCCATAGCCGTCGTGACCAGTAGGTCGGCGAATCCGCCATAGAAGCCCATCGCCGGAAGGACGATCACCCCTGCGTCCCGCGCGGGCCCATCGAACGCCTCGAAGGTCGCCTGCGCGCTCGTCTGCTCGGCGGTGACGTCCAGGTAATGGATGTTCGTGCGCAGCGCCGCGGAAGCCACGGCGTGGGCGGTGTCGAGAAACGGCCCGGCGCAGTTTATGACCGCCGCCGTGCCCGTGAGCGCGCGATCGAGTGAACCCGCATCGTCGATCGAAGCCTCGCGAACTTCGATGCCACGATCCGCGAATCCGCACCCGGCCAGCTTCACCGCGTCGCGTCCGACAGCGATCGGGGCAAGGTCGCGGCGCAAGAGCTCCGACACGACGAAGCGCCCTGTATGGCCGGTTGCCCCTAAGACCGCGATACTCCGATTCCGCCGTGAAGGCTGTTCAGAGCCGACTGGCATCAATCTCACGTTGTAACCCTTGGGTCTCCCCGACCATATCGTCAGCACACTTGCCAGCCACATGCGTCTTGTGGCTTCCGACCACCGCCGGAACCCCCGGCACACGCTAGCAGAAGCTCCACCTCACCTCGAGATCGCGGACACCAGCGCCTCGACGCCCCCGACGAAGCTGTGCTCTGGAGCCGCAGCGTAGCCGATGATGAGTCCCGCGGGTCCCCGCCTCTCGTAGAGGTCGCTCTCAGCGAGCCCCTCGAGGCCGACCCCCGCGGCGCGCGCGGTGGCTAGCGCGGCGCTCTCAGTGGCGGCGTCGGGTAGGGGGATCAGCACGTTGAGCCCGGCCTCCCGACCCATGACGCGAAGGTCCGGGAGGGCCTCGGCCAGAGCGCCGACGAGGATGTCGCGACGGCGCCGGTAACGGAGCCGCATCCTGCGGACGTGACGGTCATACGCGCCGCTGCGAAGCAGCTCGGCGAACGCGAGTTGCTCCAGGGTGCTGCTCTGCCAGTCCGCCAGCCCCTTCTCGCGCAGGACGTCGGGGCGCATGTCCTCGGGGAGGACGAGCCATCCGAGCCGGACACCCGGCGCCAGCGTCTTGGAGGCGGTGCCGGCGTAGACGACGAGAGCGGGATCGAGCCCCTGGAGGGGACCGATGGGATGGCCCTCGTAGCGGAACTCGCCGTCGTAGTCGTCCTCGACGATCACGGCTCCCTCCTCGCGCGCCCAGCTCAGGAGATGGGATCGGCGTGCTGCGCTGAGCATGGCCCCCGTCGGGTGCTGCCGGTTGGGGGTGAGCACCGCCCCTCCAGTCTTTTGGGAGCGGCCGAGCGTGTCCACGAGCATGCCATCGCCGTCGACCGGGGTGAGGGTGATCTCGAGCCCCGCCGCCCGAACGATGGAGCGGTGCAGGGCCATGCTCGGTTCCTCCATCGCGATCGCGGTGACACCCCTGGCCGCCAGGCTCCGGGCGACCAGCCCGAGCCCCTGGGTGAAGCCGGCGGTGATCACGACGCTTTCCGGTGAGACGCGAAGGCCACGCGCCCGGCTGAGGTAGCCGGCCAGCTCCACGCGCAGTGGCAGCTGCCCCTGGGGGCTGCCGTACCCGAAAGCTGCGTTCGGTGCGGTGGCGAGCGCTCGACGGAGCGCCCGCAGCCACTCGGATCTCGGGAAGGAGCTGGCGTCGGGGCGGCCCGGCCGAAAGTCATACCTCCACAGCAGCGGCGGCGGCTCGCGGATGGCGGTCCCCCGGCGGTGCCCTTCGGCGTCGGCGCTGACGATCGTGGACGAGCCCCGGCGACCTCGGAGCCAGCCCTCGGCGATCAGCTGCTCGTAGGCCTGGAGCACCGTCCCACGGGAGATGCCGAGGTCCCGAGCCAGTCCGCGAGTGGACGGAAGTCGCATGCCCCGGGGCAATCGCCCCGAGCGGATCGCCTCCCGGAGCCCGTCCTCCACCGCCACCCTCAACCCCCGACCGGCTCTGTCGCCGAGATCGAGGAGGAGGTCCAACCCTGAAGTGGCCCATTTAGCTGGCTTCGAATTGGCCATTGCTGATGAGCCATGGTGGGACTACGGTGGCCTCACGTCAACCACCACCGGGAGGACCACAGCATGGCGGCCGGCACCACGACCTTCGAGCAACCTCGGATCGCCCTCTCCCACCTGGCCCCCGCCGCGTATCGCGCCATGGTGGCTCTGGACGGCGCGCTGGAGCTGGACTCCTCGCTACGCGACCTGGTCAGCCTGAGGGCGTCGATCCTCAATGGCTGCGCCTACTGCATCGACATGCACACTCTGGACGCGAAGGCTCGGGGCGAGAGCGAGCAGCGACTCCACGCCGTCGCTGCCTGGCACGAGGCGCCATTCTTCACTGAGCGGGAGCGCGCCGCACTCCAGCTGACCGACGCCATGACCCTCATCGCAGACAGCCACGTCCCCCGTGACGTCTTCGAGTCCGTGCGGGGGTACTTCGAGGACAAGGAACTGGCCCAGTTGATCTGGGCTGTGATCGTGATCAACGCCTGGAATCGCATGGCGGTGACCGCCCGATCACTGCCCGGCGACTACACCCCCGGATGACCTGGAGGACCGGTGGCCGCGGGGTTCCGCGAGCTGTACGAGTTGTTGCGCCACGAAGGAGTCTGACCATGAGCGAGGCAATCAAGCCGGCAGCGGCGCCGGAGGAGATCACGCGGTTGTTCGTCGAGCGGGCCAACGCCGGCGACGCCGAGGGGATGGCGGCCCTGTACGAGGAGGACGCGGTGCTCGCGTACCCGCCAGGTCACGTCATCACCGGAAGGACAGCCATCCAGTCGGTCTGCGAGAGGATGCTGACCGGCGGTGTCCGCATGCAACTCGAGGAGACCCTCCCCACCGTGCGATGCGGCAGCTTGGCACTCACCGGCACCCACCGGCGCGATGGAGTCGGGATTCGGGTTCAGGTTGCGCGCCAGCAGGCTGATGGGGGCTGGCTCCGCGTCATCGATGTGCCGGAGCCAGGCTCGCGACCGTCGTGACAGGGGTTCGGTGGGTGGACCAGGCGATGACGCGGCGGTGGTCCATCTGACCGGGTCGCACCGACCGGCTGAAACCGGCCGCTGCTAGAGTCCCCGCTGCAGATGAAGCTGTCGACGTTTGGAGATCGGCTCAAGGCAGCACTCGGCGGGTCATCGCGCCGGTCGACTGCTCGATCCGGGCCGTCTACCGACTCCCGCCCAGCCTGTACCGGCATCTCCAGTGGCTGAGGTGGTTCCTGACGTCACATGGCTGGGTCCCCGATTTCGTGGTGATGCTCGAGGTTCGGGGTCGGCGCTCCGGCAAGGTTCGGCGCACGCTGCTGGTCAGGACCATTCTTGGTGGCAGGGCGTATCTCGTCGCCCTGGCCGGCGAGTCGGAACGGGTCCGCAGCGTGAGAGCGGCCGCCGGAAGCGCCGTCATCCGACACGGGCAAACCCGGAAGGTGGCGCCGGTCGAGGTGGCCCCCCAGGAGCGCTCGCCCGTCATCCGCGAGTATCTGTGCGGCAGCGGTCGCCGAGTCGATGCGCGGGAGGCTGCTCGGTACTTCGGGCTGAGCACCGTCCCCTCCCTCGAGGAGATACGCGCCATCGTCGAGCATTACCCGGTGTTCGAGATCATGGACGCGGACCGCGGCGCTGAGGGGGCTCTCTGAGCATGCGCCACAGCCAATAGCGACATTGCACTGCGACCGCCTTCTGCGACTGCTGGCCCCGCTCGCCGCATCGGATGGTGCGCTACCTCTCAGCTACGGCCCCTAACCGGTATCCGTGGCTCCCGTCCCATGAAGGCGGCGAGCCGTTCCCAGTCGTCGGCGTCGGGAGGTGGCGTCACCTCTGGCCCGAAAGGGGCTCCGGGCTCCACCATGTTGCGGTACTCCGGTTTGATCACGGCCCGAGCAGCGTCGAGCGCCGGCAGCGCAAGTGAGCGTTCCAACCGGTCAAGCTGGCCCGTCGCTTGGGCCAGGTCCCAGGCGTGTGTGGCCAGCTCCGCGAGGTACATGTCCACCAGCGCGGCCGCGGTGTACTCCTCGCCCCACGGCATCGTGAGTCGCGCGCTCAGAGCGAGCTCGCCGGCCCACGCCGCTGCCGCCTCCGTGGCGGCCTGACGCAACCGCGAGGGCGCGTCAGACAGCTCGACGTGAGGGGACACGTCTCCCGGCGGGGGTGCCTGCCCCCGGCCGAGTGCGGCCGCCCGGTAACCCGCCTCGACGAGGTGATCTATCAGTGCGGCCACGTCGTACTTGGGGCATGGCGTCGGGCAGCCGAGCTGCCCGCGGTCTGTTGCCGAGACGATCGCCGCGGCGTTGTCGTACGAGGCGAACAACGGGCGTCGGTGGTCACCGTCGACCATGCAATCTCCTCCTGGGTGCAACAGGATACGTGGGCTTGTCGCCGACAGACTGCCGCGCCACCTCAGCACGGTGGCCGGCGTCGTCCCCGTGGCTGGGCCCGCGATCGCTGAGGACTCCCCCGCCGCTGCCATGCTCCGATCACTGCTCCCGCTTGAGGGTGATCCAGAGATCTGGCTTGATGAGTGCCGCCACGACATGCGGCGGGCCGTACCGGGGACCGTGGCAGCGGTAGCTCACGACCTCGTCCTCAGCGACCTCGCAGGCGCGGAGCGGGCTTCGGTTCCGGCCACGGCCCCTCAGAAGCAACGAGTGCTGGCCCGGGGTGACCGACACCTCGACGGTCTCACCCGCGGAGATGGCGCCCACCACCCTGCCATCGATGGAGATGTTCCAGGTCTCCATCCCCAGCAGGGGGCTGGCGCTTCCTGCTCGTGAGAGACGGATTGTCGCTTCGCCCATTCCCGAGCCTCCTTACGCGTGTATGCGCCGAACCTCTTCGTGCCGGGGTCGTCCCCCACTCCCCCTGCCCGCTCGGCCCGAGCACCGCCATTTTGACACGCTTGCGCGGCTTGTGGAGAGCCTGCCTAGATGCGCGGAGCTCAAGCCCGGATGCCACACATTCCAGCCCGCATGCTCCTGACCGCCAGTACAACACGACCACTCCGCCGTCGTCGCCGGACCACTGATCGATCCCGAGCCGCGATGACCCTGGGAGGGCGCAACATCACGCGAGACCACGACCAAGGAGAATCTCCATGCGCATCTTCGTCACCGGCGCCTCCGGCTGGATCGGCTCGGCCGTCGTCCCCGAACTCATCAGTGCCGGTCACCAAGTCCTCGGACTGGCCCGCTCGGACGCTTCCGCCAAAGCAGTCGCCGACAGGGGGGCCGAGGTGCTACGCGGCGACCTGAACGACATCGACGTGCTGCGCGCCGGCACCCTCGACAGCGACGGCGTCATCCACCTCGCCTTCGTCGTGCCCAGCGTGACCGAGGCTGCGACGCGGACCGACGCCATGGCCATCGAGACGTTTGTCACCGGACTCGCCGGCTCCGGCAAGCCTCTCGTGATCTCTGGCGGAACACTCGTCACGCCCGGACGAGTCGCGACCGAACGCGACGAACTCGTCGCCGCGGGGCCCATCGCGGCCCGCATCACCAACATGCAGGCCGCGCTGGCTGCCGCAGACCGGGGCGTCCGCTCCTGCCTGGTCATGCTGCCCCGCTCGGTGCATGGCCAGGGAGACCGTCACGGCTTCATCCCCCAGCTCATCGCCATGGCCCGGACCAAGGGCGTCTCCGGCTACATCGGCGACGGGGCCAGCCGCTGGCCCGCCGTCCACGTGAAGGACGCCGCGAGCCTGTACCGGCTGGCCATCGAGCAGGCTCCCCCCGGTGCGGTGCTCAACGCCGTCGGCGACGAAGGCGTGCCCGTCCGCGAGATCGCCGAGGCCATCGGCCGCCACCTGGACCTACCGGCCACGTCTCTGCCCGCCGGAGAGTACGAGGGCATGCTGGTGCACCTGCTCAGCACCGACATGCCCGCCTCCAGCACCATCACCCAGGATCTCCTGGGCTGGAAACCCACCCACCCCGGCCTCATCGAGGACATCGAGCAGGGCCACTACTTCGTCTGACCGGTGCCCATGGACGCCGCCCTCTGGACCAGCGCCATCATCGCCTCCGTGATCGCCATCCTCGCCCTGCTCCACCCCGGAAGCCGACCGTGGCCTGCGCGATCAGACCCAGCTATTCAATCTTCGTCACATCTGGGCTGTTAGCCTTGCTAAGCTGGCCCGCGGCGGCGAGACCGCACCCCGCGGGCGGCGCGCCGCGATGAGGGCGCGGCAATGAACGGAAGGCGCACTGCGCACGTGGCCCGGGTGGCTGCCGGGATGGCGTGCCTGGTCGCGGTCGCGGCCTGCGGCGGCTCGAGCGGCAATGCGCGAGCGGTGCTCCTGGCAAGCGTGCAGAAGACGACCCTCCAGTCCTTCGACGCGGAGATCACCGTCACCGAGGACATCACCGGGCTCTCCCAGGGGGGAATGACGGTGAGCCTGCCGATCCAGATTCAGTTCGCCAGCTCGCAGGTGCAGGAGGCGACCATCGACGCAGTGGTCGCGGGACAGCCGGTCGACGTGGTCGCGATCGAATACGACGGCACCGCGTACCTCTCGACAGACGGCGGCTCCACCTTCCAAACCGAGCCGGGCCTCTCCTCGGTGAGCGAGTACAGCGCGACCACCGAATTGCTATACCTGAAGGCGGTGGGGACGGTGACCAACGAGGGATCGGGCACTGCCTACGGAGAGACGGTGGAGCACTACAGCGCCACCCTCGACCCCACGAAGGTGATGACGGCCCTCCAGCCGGAACTCCAGTCGCTGGGCTCTGAGCTCGGCTCCGACCTGCAGAACGTCCTCAGTGCAGTCAGCATCAGCAGCGCCACTGTTGACGCGGCCCTGGACAAGTTGGGGCGAATCGTCACGTCTAGCGTGGACGTCGACATGTCGATCGACGGACCGTCGCTGGGACTGCCAGGGACCCTGTCCGTCGCCGAGACCGCCGACGTTCACTACTACAACTACGGCGCCAACATCACCATCACTCCGCCGAGCAGCTGACACCGCCCGCTGGCGACGAACCGACCGCGCGACGTCTTGCCACGATCCCGCATGCCGTGAAAGCCGCCTTCTCAGCGCGCAGATCGCAGGTTCGAGTCCTGCAGGGGGTACTGGAGGTGCGGCCCTGTCTCGGTCGACACCATCTCCCGGGCCATCCGGAGTCCCGACCGGAGAGCCCCCTCCATGTAGCCGTGCCATTCAGGCGAGGTCTCCGTCCCACCCCAGTGGACCCGACCCGAGGGAGCGCGGTAGGCGTGTCCCACCGTCGTCCACGTCCGGGGAGAGGCATCGCCGCCGCCTGCCGCGCCACTGGTCCACCTCTCTCTGCTCCAGTCCTGGACGACAAACGCCTCCGGCTCCGCAGCCTCGGGGCCGAACAGGTCGGCGAGTGAGGTGAGGATCTGGCTCCGCCGCTCCGCTTCCGGCAGGGCGCTCAGCGCGCGGGCGCGGTCCGCCCCCGTCAACCCGACCAGGACGCCCCGTCCGCTGCCGTGCCCTGGGGAGTTGTCGCCGGTCGCGGCGATGGCGTGAGAGGTGCTGAACGCCTGCCCGCTGAGACCGTTGCGACGCCAGAAGGGAGATGGGTACACGGCGTGGAACTTGATGAGCACCCCGATTGGACGGCTGCGCATCAGGGCCATGCGGTCGGCCGGTAGCGGCGGTGAGTATGCGACCTCCGCCGCGACCCGGAGCGGGGCGCAGACGCCGACCCGCCGGCAGCGAATGCTCCCGCGCCCAGAGGAGACGGTCACGCCCTCCTCGTCCTGATCGATGGCGGCGACCGGTGCCTCCAGCATCAGGGCATCTCCGAGGCTCAGCGCCGACCGGCGAGCGAGCTCGTGAGCACCGGCGATGAGCTGGAAGTCCTGGGCGTGCAACAGGTGCCCGAGCGAGCCGGCGGAGCGAAGCATGAAGAGCACATCGAGGACGGACATCTCGCTCGCCTCCAGGCCCGGATGCCCGTTCACGTAGAGGCGGAGAAGCGCGCGGCCCACGCTCGACCGCACATGAGCCCGCAGCCACGCCTCGAACGTGACCGCATCCCACCCCGTCGCCTCGTGGGCCTCCCACGGCGCCGCCAGGGGCACCCGGCGCGACATGCGCTTGAGACGGGCGACCGCGAGCAGCACATGCGCCATAGCGCCCGGTGGCAGTGGTGGCACCCGGGGTGAACCTCGCCGAACGCCACCGCCCAGGTCCCACAGCGCCCGTCCCGGGACCACCGTCGGTACCAGGTGGAGATCCATCTCGCGCGCCAGCCGATGCACCTCGGTCTGGCCCGGACCGACCCACTGCCCACCCATGTCGAGGACCAGGGAGGGATCGGGACACGTCGAATCCACGCCCGAGAGGGTCCGGCCTCCCACACGGTCACGCGCCTCCAGCACGACCACCGAGCTCCCGGCCCGTTGGAGTGTCAACGCGGCCCGGAGCCCGGCGAGGCCGGCTCCGACGATGGCGAAGTCGACCTCGCGCTTCACGGCACCGTTCATCATCGTGAGGCGGCTGGCACCGGATGCCGTGCGCGCGCGCACCGCGGGCTCTCCAGCTCGAACATCACGGTGCGCTGAACGCTGGGGTGGCACCCCGGATCAGCAGCCACAGACCAACCACCAGCTCGAAGGGCAGGTAGGGAAGGTCGAGCACAAAGGGCACACTGATCCCGGTGTCCCACACCTGCGGCAGCGTCGCAGCCAGGACCGGAACCATGGCCAGCAGAGCCCAGATGGAGAGCCACCGCGGAACCAGTCGCGACGTGAAGAACAGCCCGTACCAGAGGAAGGCTCCGAGCGAGAAGAAGAGAAAGGACAGGTCACCTGTGAGCCCATTCAAGAACGTGCCGAGCGTCTCGTAATACGAGGCCGCCGGGGCACCGGCCCTGATGAAGTCCGCGCTGAGCGGCAGCAGCCCATACATCCCCAACACGCTCACCGCAATCACCATGACCTCGGCGAGCCACAGGATGAGCGCAACCAGCGCGACCGGCCTGCTCCGTCCCTTCAGGAGCACATAGAGCAGCGACGTCATGACGATGATGCCGACGCACGTGGCGAGATAGAGGACGATGGCCGCGCGAAACTGGACGACGTGGTCATTGATCCTCACCAAGGCCGCGGAGATGCTGCCGGCCAGGATCGGCGATGACAGCGCCTCGGCCGCGAGGCTTGTGATGAATTGGGCTACGAACGCCGCCCCCAGCCACCTGGCCCAACGAGCGTCTGCTGTCACTTTCAATCTCTTTCCCCTGTCATCGAAGAAGGATCGAGCCGGCCTCGATCACCGTCACCCTATCCCGGGCGGGTGACACCCGCCATCCGGGGAGTCCCGGGCGCTGTACTGACTCGGCGATGACGGCTGCGGCGTCACGGCCTGGATCTAACGGGCGCATCGCCGAGCGCGGATCACGCCGTGCTGAACGCTGGGCTGGCACCCCTGACCAGAAGCCACAGACCGACCACCAGCTCAAACGGCAGATAAGGGATGTCGAGGGTGAGCGGGACATTGATGCTGTGATCCCACACCTGCGGCAGGATGCCAGCCAAGACCAGGACCATGGCCAGCAGGGCCCAGACCGAGAGCCCCCGCGGAACCAGCCTCGTCGTGAAGAACAGCCCGTACCACAGGAAGGCGCCGAGCGCAAAGAACAGCAAGGACACCTCGGCTGCGTGCTGCTCGAGCCCCAGGAAGAGAGTGCCGAGCGTCCCGTAGTACGAGGTCGGCGGGGCACCGGCCCTGACGAAGTCCGGGCTGACCGTCAGCAGCGCATACAGCCCCAGCACGCTCACCGCACTCAGCAGGACCTCGGTGACCCACAGGACCAGGGCAACCAGTGCGACTGGCCGGCTCCGTCCTCTCAGGATCACGTAGAGCAGCGATGTCATGACAATGATGCTGACCCAGGTGGCGAGTTGGATCAGGATATCCACCCGGATCTGCCCGACATTGTGGGTGACGCTCACCATGACCGCGGAGATGTTGCCGGTCAGGATGGACGATGTCAGACCCTCAGCCGCAATGCTTCCGATGAATTGGGCCACGAACGCCGCCCCGAGCCACCTGACCAAACGAGTGTCTGGAGTCCCTTGCATACCCTCTCCTCGGTCGTGGATGAAGGATCGATCCGAGCGTCACCCACAAGTGTCGAAGTCCTAGCGGGCGGCCTCCGCCCAGCGAACCCCGGAGGCCAGTCGGACCCGCCGCGCGGGTGCCGGGCCTGCGAAGCTCGCCTCGACCCTCTGTGCCGGCACCTCAGCGCACATGCCGACACCCTATTCCGGTCGGGCGGCGCCCGCCATCCGTGGAGTCCCGGGTGCGGTACTGAGTCGGTGGTTCGCACCCCCGACCAGAAGCCACAGGCCCATCACCAGTTCAAACGGCAGGTAAGGGAGCTCGAGTACTGGCGGCACATGGAGACTGTGATCCCAGGCCATCAGCAGGGCGCCGGCCACGACCGGCAGCATGGCCACCAGGCCCCAGATCGAGAGCCCCCGCGGAACGAGCCTCGACTGGAAGAACAGCCCGTACCACAGGAGGGCTCCGAACGAGAAGAACACCAGGGACAGATCGACCGCGTGCTGCTCGAGCCCCTGAAGGAGAGCACCGAGCGTCTCGTAATACGAGGTCGGCGGGGTGCCGGCCCTTACGAAGTCCGCGCTGAGTGTCAACAGCGCGTACAACCCCACCACGCCGACCACACTCAGGGTGACGTCGGCGACCCAGAGGACCAGGGCAACCAGCGCGACTGGCTTGCTCCGTGCTCTCAGGATCACGTAGAGCAACGATGTCATGACGATGATGCCGACCCACGTAGCGGCATTGGCCACGATGGCCAGCCGGATCTGGACGACGTGGCGGGTGATGCTCACCAAGACCGCGGAGATGCGTCCAGACGTGATCGGCCACGCGAGAATCTCAGCGGCAACACCTGTGATGAATTGGGCTACGAACGCCGCCCCCAGCCACCTTACCCAACGAGCATCTGCGGTCATGCGGAGGCCGTCTCCTCTCTCGTGGACGAAGGATCGATCCGTGCAGCTCGCCTCGAACCTCGACGTCGGCGGCTCATCGACCATGCCGACAACCTATCCCGTGCCGGCAGCGCCGGCCATCCGTGGAGTCCCGGGCCGGGTACTGAGTCGGTGGTGGTCGGTACCGGCTACCGTTCCGCGACGGTGACCACGAGCTTGCCGCGGACGTGTCCGGCGCCGACATGGCGCACCGCTGCGGCGGTCTCCTCCAGCCGGTAGGTCCTCTCGATGGCCACCTTCAGTGCACCCGCATCCGCCATCTCGCCGAGCTGACCGAGGTCGGCCCGGTTGACCCGAGCCAGGAAGAAGATGAGCCGCTGCCTGACGAAGGGCGCCGCCGCCTTCACCTTCACGATCCGGCCGAACGGCCCGAACCAGCGCCCCCCACCGCCGCCACTGTTGGAGACCAGCGTCCCCCGTTCGATGAGCGTTCGCCGCAGCGCCGTGAGGGAATGGTTGCCGGCGTTGTCGAGGATGAGGTCGTAGCGCCGGCCGGCCCGGGTGAAGTCCTGGGCGGCGTAGTCGACGACCTGGTCGGCCCCCATCGAGCGGACCAGCTCGGCGTTGCCGGCGCTGCACACCCCGGTCACCTCGGCACCGAGGTGCTTGGCGATCTGCACCGCGAACAGCCCCACGCCGCCGCTCGCCCCGTTGATCAGGACCGCCTGGCCGGTCTGCAGGCCTCCACGATCCCGCAGTGCCTGGAGCGCGGTGACCCCCGCCAACGGGACCGCGGCCGCCTCCTCGAAGCTGAGGGAGTGCGGCTTCGGGGCGACATCCCCCTCCTTGGCCAGCGCGTAGTCGGCGAGGACGCCCGTGCCGCCCCCGAAGACCTCGTCGCCCACCTGGTGCTGGGTCACACCGCTCCCCACCGCCTGGACCACCCCGGCCAGGTCCACGCCGGCGAGCAACTGTTTGGGACGGCGCATGCCCATCGAGGCGCGGGCGATCAGGGGAAGACCGTTGACGACGTACCAGTCGAGCGGGTTGACCGCGGCGGCGCGAACCCGCACCAGCAGCTCACCCGGGCCGGGGTCGGGGCGGGGGACATGACCAACCTCGATGCACTCGGGGGGTCCGTATTCCGCCCGGACGGCGGCCCGCATCGTCGCCGCCTGCGGGATCTGCGTCACCGCAGCCAGCTCAGGAGCTCGGCCGGAAGGGCGGGGTAGGCGTCCGTCATCACGATGGCGAAGAATGGTAGACCAACATACAGGTCAAACAGCCCGAAGACCCCAGGGCGGCGGCGCGAGTCGCAGCGCGCCGGCGGCGCCATCACCGATCGCCCTCCAGCGCCTTCCCGGTCACGTCGTCCACCTCCGAGGTGATGATGCTCAGCACCTCGTGACCGCGCAGCGCCTCGAGGAAGGGTTGGAAGCTGCCACAGACCATGCAGTGCAGCACCTGCCCGTCGCAGGTGACGTGACTCACCCCCGAGGCGCGCTCCACCTGGTGGGCCGGGGGCACGCCGGCGAAGGTCACCCGGACCCGCTGGGTCGGCGGCTCAAACACCATGTCGCGACGCTACCCGGAAGCCTGCCCGCCGTCATCCGTGCTGGCCCTGATCGAGCACTGAGTGGCCCGGAAGACTGGGTGGGGGCCGTGGTAGGCTGCCGCCGATGGCCGGACGCGCCCACCGCACCGGAAACCTTCCGGCCGAGACGACCAGCTTCGTCGGGCGTCGCCAGGAGATCGCGGAGCTCCGCCGCAAGCTCGCGTCCGGGCGCCTGGTGAGCCTGCTCGGCCCCGGGGGTGTCGGCAAGACGCGCCTCGCGCTGCGGGTCGGCGCCGACCTCGGCTCCAGCATCCCGGGCGGGGCCTGGCTGGTCGAGCTCGCCGACATCCAGGACCCTGCGCTCATCGCCAACGCGGTGCTCGCCTCCCTCGACCTCCGCGACCAGACGTCCACCGAGCCACGCACCCTGGTCCTCTCCCACCTGCGCGACGCGGAGATGCTCCTCATCGTCGACAACTGCGAGCACCTGCTCCCGGACGCGGCGCAGCTGATCTTCGACATGCTGCGCGCTGCGCCCGGCCTGCGCGTCCTGGCCACCAGCCGCGAGCCCCTCGCGGTGGCCGGCGAGCAGGTGGTCCCGATCCCGCCCCTACCCCTGCCGGGGGCGCACGCGCCCGAGCCTCTGGCCCAGCTTCGCCTCAACGAGTCGGTCATCCTCTTCAGCGAACGGGCCGCGGCGGCAACGGGGCGATTCGAGCTGACCGAGAGCAACGGCGCCGTGGTCGCCGACCTCTGCCGCCGGCTCGACGGTCTGCCACTCGCGATCGAGTTGGCGGCGGTGCGCACCCGGGTGCTCAGCGTGGAGCAGGTGCTCGCCCGCCTCAGCGACCGCTTCAACCTCCTCGCGGCTGGAGGTCGCGCCGCGCTTCCCCGCCACCAGACCCTGCGCACCACCATCGAGTGGAGCCACGACCTCCTCACGGCCCCCGAGCGCGCGTTGCTGCGACGGCTGTGCGGGTTCGCCGGCCGATTCCTCCTGGAGGACGTGGAGGGAGTCTGCACGTCATCGGAGGTGCCGGAGGGACAGGCCCTGGACCTGCTCTCCTCGCTGGTCGACAGGTCCCTCGTGATCAAGGCGGATGAGCATGGCATCGCCTGCTACCACCTCCACGAGACCATGCGCGAGTTCGCCGCGCTCAAGCTCCGCGAGGCAGGTGAGGAGGCGATGCTCGAAGAGCGCTGCACCGAGCACTACGCCGTCCGCTGCGGTGAGGCCTCTGAGGGGGCGCGCTTCCACCTCCTGGAGTGGCTCGCCTGGATGGAGGTGGAGATCGACAACATCCGCGCCGTGCTGCGGCGCTGCATCGCCAGGCGGGACGCACTACGCGGGCTCCTCCTCGCCGCGGCCCTGGGCCAGTACTGGATGACCCGCGCGACCAGCGAGGGTACCCGCTGGCTCGATGAGCTGCTGGCACTCCCGGGCGGGGATGCCGCAGGCAACGCGCGGGCCGGTTTCATGCGCGGGTTCCTCGCCGTTCTCCAGAGCGATCCCGCGACCGCCCGGCCGACGCTGGACCGGGCAGCAGTGGCGGCCCGGGAGGCGGGCGACCTACGTCGCTTGACCGAGTCCCTGGCCATGGGCGCGGTGGCCGCACTGATGGACGGAGACACCCCGGCGTCGGACCGCCTCCTCGAAGCCGCCGGGGCCGTCCCCGGCAGCACCGACGACTACCTGGCACAGCTCTCCATCCTCCAGACCCGGGCTATCGCGGCGATCCTGCGCGGAGACGTCGCCGCGGTGACCGCCGCCGCCGCCGAGGGCGAGCGCCGCAGCAGGGACGTGGGTGATCTCTATGGACTGGAGATGCAGCTCATGAACCTGGGGAGCGCCGCCCTGGTGTCCGCCGAATTCGAACGGACCACGTCGCTCTTCCGGGAGGGGCTCGGCATCGCGCAACGGATCGACGACCGGATCGCCCAGATGCTCTTCCTCGTCGGGCTCGCCTACGTCGCGGGCGGGACAGGGAAGGCCCGCCTTGCCGCGCACCTGCTCGGCGCTGCCGAGACCCTGCGATCGGAGACCGGAAGCGGGATCATCGCCACCCTCGCTCCCTTTGCCGCCATGGCGGAGGAGTCGGCGAGGACCTCGCTGGGCGCCGACGGCTATTCGGCGGCGATCGCGGAGGGAAGACGGCTGAGCCGGGACGCCGCTGTGACGCTTGCCCTCGGCACCAGGGTCCCGGGCGCGACTCCTTCCGCTGACGTCTCCGCGGCCTCCCCGCTGGGCAGGCGCGAGGCCGATGTCGCGCGCCTGGTCGCCGACGGCCTGAGCAACAAGCAGATCGGGGCCCGCCTGTTCATCTCCGAACGCACCGTGGAGAGCCACGTCCGCAACATCCTCAACAAGCTCGGTTTCAGCACCCGGGCCCAGATCGCCGCGTGGGTTGCCGGGTCGCAGAGCTGAGATGGCAACCGAGGCATAGAGGCGCCCCTCCGCATCCGGCCTCGACCCCCAGCCGCCCGGGCTGAGGGGTGCTGTGTGAATCATGACAATGGCCGCGACGAAGGGCTACCATCTCTTGCCGTCCCGGGACCCACCATGGAGGCAGCGGTCTTCGACGGGGCTG
>Ga0187890_10000467_pt1 | contig 28401 bp, 22 predicted proteins | sample June2016WEW_21_1_FD_133005 | JGI IMG/M metagenome (GOLD analysis project Ga0187890, IMG submission 133005) | Peatland microbial communities from SPRUCE experiment site at the Marcell Experimental Forest, Minnesota, USA - June2016WEW_21_10 | ecosystem: Environmental > Terrestrial > Soil >... | reverse complement strand
GTCGGCCACATGGCCCACGCATCCGGGCACGCCGATGGAGAGGCTGCCCCGATCTTCGGAATCAAAATTCCCCCCGGATACCGCGACTGGAGGTTGGTCTCTGTGGCCCACGAGGAAGGCGACCTCAACGATATTCGCGCCATTCTGGGCAACGACACAGCGATCAGGGCGTATCGGGAAGAGAAGCTTCCGTTCCCGGACGGCACGATCATTGCCCGAATAGCCTGGAGTTACGTCCCCTCGGAGGAAAACAACAAAGTCTTTGGCCGTCCCCAATCTTTCGTTCCCGGGCCCGCCCCGGATTGGTACCTCCAGTTTATGGTCAAGGACTCAAAAAAATACGCGGCGACGGGCGGCTGGGGGTTTGCTCAATTCGGTAAGGACGGCAAACCTACGGCGGACGAGGCGAAGCTCAAAACTTGCTTCCCCTGCCACGAGCCTGTCAAAGCTCGCGACTTTGTCTTCACCCGTTACACACCTTAATACCGAGAATCAGCGCGCAGGACTGATTCTGGGGCTTTTCGATCGCTGCGTTCCGTCGAACCGAAATCAGCAAGTGCGCTTTCGACAATAACTCAATGACTCATAGGAGGACTCATGGCAACGACAGCAATCGAGGTAGGAACGATGAAGGTGGCGCAAATCTCTAATCCCGGAGCAGATTTCCAGATCGTCGATCGAGAGATTCCTGAGCCGGGTGCAGGACACGTGCGGATCAAAGTGCAAGCCTGTGGTGTTTGCCACAGTGACGTGCTCACGAAAGAAGGCTTGTGGCCCGGAATTCAGTATCCTCGCATTCCCGGGCACGAAGTGGCGGGCATCATTGATGGAGTCGGCGCCGGTGTTTCCGACTGGGAGAAGGGACAGCGTGTGGGTGTCGGTTGGCACGGCGGCCATGATGGCACTTGTCGCGAATGCCGGCGCGGAGATTTTAATAACTGCCGCAACCTGCAAATTCCGGGCATCAGCTACGATGGCGGCTACCAGGAATACATGGTCGCTCCCGTAGAGGCCTTGGCGGCGATACCGGGGACTCTGAGCGACGCCGAAGCAGCGCCGCTGCTCTGCGCCGGTATTACCACATACAACTCGCTGCGCCACAGCGGTGCGTTGCCCGGCGACCTGGTTGCGGTGCAGGGCATCGGCGGTCTGGGTCACTTAGGAATTCAATTCGCGCAGAAGTTTGGCTACGAGGTCGCGGCGATCGGGCGCGGATCCGAAAACGCCGCGCTCGCGAAAAAACTGGGGGCGAGCCTGTACATCGACAGCCAAGCGACGAACGCAGCCGAGGCATTGCAAAAACTGGGCGGCGCCAAGGTAATTCTGGCGACGGCCCCAAGCTCAAAAGCAATGTCTGAATTGGTCGACGGTTTGGGCCCGAACGGCAAGCTCATGGTGGTGGGTGCGGCCTTCGATCCGATTGAGGTCACACCGATACAGCTCATCAGCGGAAGTAAAAGCCTGCAGGGCTGGTCTACGGGAACACCGGCAGATTCCGAAGACACCCTGCACTTCGCCGAACTAACCGGTGTGCGTCCCATGATTGAAACCTATCCGCTCGAACGGGCGGCTGAGGCTTACGCGCGCATGCTGAGCGGCAAGGCAGAGTTTCGCGTTGTCTTGACGATGTGAGGTCTCACTTTAACGAATATCTACAACAAGGGGAAGATGATTATGTCGCACCATTATTCCGGTCCGGATTTTGGCTTTCCTCATGGGGACGCCCGCCTCGACCTTACCGACCTGTATGCCTTCCCAAAGCCTGGGGACACCAGCAAGTCGATCCTGATTATGAATGTGCATCCATCCGTAAGTGCGAACCCGCAGGGGCCTACGACAGACGAACCCTTCGCGACCGAAGCGGTGTATGAGCTTAAGATTGACACGAACGGCGATGCGATCGCCGATATCGCTTACCGAGTTCGCTTCTCGTCCGACAAGAGCGGGGCGCAGACCGCAACGCTGCGCCGTGTGGAAGGTGAGCAGGCCGCTGGAACAGGCGATGAGGGGCGGACGATCGTCGAAGGAGCACCAGTCTCGACGGGGCCTGATCCGTACGTGACTGGGGCAGGGGACTACCGCTTCTTCGCCGGCTGGCGCAGCGATTCTTTTTTCTTTGACGGGCAAGGCGCCCTGAACAATCTGCAGTTTACAGGTGACGATCTCTTCGCCGACAAGGACGTGTGCAGCATCGTGCTGGAAGTACCCAACTCTGCCCTGGGCTCCGGAAAGATGGGGCTGTGGCATCGAACTGTGGACGGCGCGGGCGGGAAATGGGTGCAAGCGGACCGCGGCGCGCTGGCTACGCAAACTAATTTCCTTACTGGTGACGAGAAAGGTGCCTATGTCGCGGCGGAACCCAAGGACGATGCCCGTTTCGTCCCCGTCTTCGCGCACTCGCTGGAGCACGCGGGTGGCTATACGCCGGAGGAGGCAACGCGGGTGTCGCGGTCTCTGCTGCCGGACATCCTCCGGTATGATCCCAAGCTGCCAGCGTCTTACCCGCAGAACGGGAGAGCACTTTCCGACGACGCCGTTGATGTTTTCCTTTCCATCCTCACAAATGGAAAAGTGACGGGAGATAAGGTAGGGCCGCACAAGGACCTGCTCACCGTGTTTCCTTACGTCGGCGCGCCGCACAAGGCCCGGTCTATGGAACGTGTAGCCGCCTAAGCACGGGCTTCAATTGCTAGTCCAGGCTCGAGGAAAGGAACATCCCGTGAAGTATCCGACTCTTTATCGCACGATGCAGATCGATGGGCTCTCCATCTTCTACAGAGAGGCTGGCCCGAAAGACGCGCCCATACTTCTCCTGCTGCACGGACTTCCGTCATCATCGCGAATGTTCGAGCCGCTATTCGCCCGGCTTTCCGATCGTTATCACCTGGTCGCGACCGATTACCCAGGCTTCGGACACAGCGACTGGCCGGACCCGAAGAAATTCGCGTACACGTTCGACCACTACGCTGAGATCATGAATCACTTCACCGAAGCGCTCGGACTCTCGCGCTACACGCTGTACATGCAGGATTACGGTGGCCCCGTGGGTTTTCGGATGACTCTGGCTCATCCCGAGCGCATCGAGGCTCTCATCGTCCAGGATGCTGTGGCGCATAACGAAGGCTTGGGGGCCAACTGGGAAACGCGGCGATCCTTCTGGGTCGATCGCGCTGCCAACGAAAGCGCGCTTCGCACAAATCTCCTCTCGTTGACTGCGACGCGCACACGCCATGTCGGGAACGATCCGAACGTAGAACGCTACGACCCCGATCTGTGGACCGATGAATTTAATTTTCTCAACCAGTCCGGACAGGCCCAAATTCAAAGCGACCTGTTCTACGATTATCGAACCAATGTCGACGCTTATCCCAAATGGCAAGCTTGGATGCGTGAGAAGCAGCCGCGCCTCCTCGTGATTTGGGGTAAATATGACCTCTCATTCGATCTTGGCGAACCGGAACGCCACCGAGAAGATGTGCCGAACACACAAGTTCACGTTCTCGATGCCGGTCATTTCGCATTGGACACAGCTGCCGATGAGATCGCCGCACTAGTCCACGGTTTTGTCGGTTCTTTACGTCGAGACCTCGTGTCTCGGCGCGCTGGCTAGAGTGTCGTCGAGCAGGACTGAGCACCGCGCATCCAAACGGCTGAGCGGCATCTTAAGTTGTAACCGTGCAACAGCCGTTATTAGCGCACGGGGTTGGCGGCCGATGGTAAGCTGACAGAGCCAACTGGTACACAAGATGCGAGCGTAAGATTTCGGAGAGCGAAATCCGCTTACGCGCAGGGACAACACCCGATGGAGACCCGTCCGACGAAAACACCCGAAGCGGCAGGTAGATTGCCTGTCCTCGCGCAAGCTGTAGCCGCGCCGCTTACTCGCGCCGCGATCTTCTTGGTCGCGACGCTCGACCCGGGCTCTGCGAATCGCGCCACTCTGCGCTCGTTCTGCGGGGACCTCGCCGCGATAGTGCGCGCCGTGGAATTTCGCGACTTGGAGGGAGGACTTTCATGCGTCATGGGGTTTGGCTCCGACGCGTGGGACCACCTCTTTGGGTCGGCGCGGCCAGCCGAACTGCATCCATTCCGGGAGATTCGCGCCGAAACGCGCCACGCGGTATCCACGCCGGGCGACTTTCTATTCCACATCCGCGCCAAGCGCATGGATCTGTGCTTCGAACTTGCGACGCAGGTTATGGCGCGTATCGGAGATGCGGTTTCGCCAGTGGATGAAGTGCATGGCTTTCGTTACTTCGACGACCGCGATCTTATGGGATTCGTCGATGGCACGGAGAATCCCCGCGGGTCCGCCGTAGCCGACGCCGTGCTCATCGGCGACGAAGACACCGAGTTTGCCGGCGGCAGCTACGTCATCGTTCAGAAATATCTCCACGACCTTGACGCATGGAATGCGCTCTCCACCGAAACGCAGGAACGCATTATCGGCCGCACCAAGCTTTCCGATATCGAATTGGACGATTCGGTCAAGCCAACCTCAGCACACAACGCGCTCACCACAATCGTCGAGGACAGCAAAGAGATCAAAATCCTGCGTGACAACATGCCCTTCGGCCGGCCGGGCCATGGCGAATTCGGCACTTATTTTATCGGCTACAGCCGTTCGCCCCGCACCATCGAACAGATGCTCGAGAACATGTTCATCGGCCGCCCTCCCGGCAACTACGACCGGCTGCTCGACTTCAGCCGCGCCGTGACCGGAAACCTGTTCTTTGTGCCAGCGGCGACATTTCTGGAGAACGTGACCGCAGACCAAACCCAGCCTGCGGCTGCGGAATCTTCGGCAATGCCGGCGGTGGCCGAAACCTCCTCATCCATCCCATCGGTGCGCGAGGGCTCGCTCGGCATCGGTTCTCTCAAAGGAGACACACGACATGAATAACCTCCATCGCGAACTTGCTCCCATTTCCGATTCAGCCTGGGCTCAGATCGAAGAGGAAACATCGCGCACGCTCAAGCGCTATCTTGCAGGACGACGTGTTGTCGACCTGAAAGGCCCGGCTGGCACTGCGCTTTCTGCGATCGGCACTGGCCACCTGAGGATAATCGCCGCACCAGCGAAAGGCATCGTCGCGAGCCAGCGCGAGGTGAAGGCGCTAGTCGAGCTACGTGTTCCGTTCGAAGTGGATCGCAAAGCGATCGACGACGTTGATCGTGGCGCGAACGACTCGAACTGGCAACCCGCGAAGGACGCCGCGCGGCAGATTGCCTTTGCCGAGGACGCCGCCATATTCGAGGGCTACGCCGCCGCCGCTATCGAGGGCATCCGAAAGGCAACAAGTAATCCGATTATGACGCTCCCCGGCGACGTGCGTGAATATCCTTATGCGATTGCTCAAAGCTTGAGCCAGTTGCGTCTAGTCGGTGTCAACGGTCCCTATGCTGTCCTGCTCGGAGCGGACGCTTATACTGCGCTCGCCGAGACCAGCGACCACGGATACCCGGTGCTGGATCACGTCAAGCGGTTGGTTAAAGATCAAATCATCTGGGCGCCCGCCATTACTGGCGCTTTCGTGTTGACCACGCGTGGCGGCGATTTCGAACTGCACCTCGGCCAGGACGTCTCCATCGGGTATCTCAGCCACACCGATACCGCCGTCCGCTTGTACCTGCAGGAGACATTCACTTTCCTCCTGCTCACCACCGAGGCCGCCGTCGCGCTGGTTCCTCCCGCGAAGGCGAAGAAGGCTTGACTCGCGTACGATCTCCTTGCTTAACGCCAGCCTTTGCGCAGGCTGGGTTCGTTCCCAGTCCGCGCAAACATACCGGTCGCCCAGTCAGGCATCCAAAGCTTCCCTGAAAGAATCAGGACTGCCCTGCGAACTGATTGCCTAGGCAGCCTCCTTCTGCGACTTGCCGGCCTTCCCGCCCAGGAAGCTCAGCAATTCGGCGTTGACCTCTTCCGTGTGTGTCCACGGGATGCAGTGTGGACCGTCCTTCACGACCAGCAGGCGCGCCCCTTTGATGAGCTTGGCTGTGCGCAGTCCCGCAGACGTGATGGGAAGAATGCGGTCGGCATCTCCGTGAATCACCAGGGTGGGCACATCGATGCGGGCCAGATCCCCGCGGAAGTCCTCGTGCCAGGTTGGGATACACGCCAGGCTGGCGGTGGCGGAGGCGCTGGCCGCCACGTTCCAGCTAGCTTGGACGGCTTGTTCGCTGACACGCTTACCGAGCAGCAAGTCCGTGTTGTAGAAATCCTTGAAGAAGCCAGTGAAGAACGCGTAGCGATCGGCGGCCACAGCTTTCTCGCTGGCGGCAAATACACTGGCATCCAGGCCTTCGGGATTGTCGCCGGTCTTGAGCAGGTACGGTGGCACACCGGAGATAATCACAGCTTTGCTCACGCGCTTGGAGCCGTATTTTCCGATGTAGCGTGCCACCTCGCCTCCACCCATCGAAAAGCCGGCTAATGTGAAATCGTGCAGCTTGAGGTGGGTGACCAGCTTGTGAAGGTCCTCTGCAAACGTGTCGTAGTTGTAGCCGGCGGTTGGCTGGCTGGACTTGCCGAAGCCTCTGCGGTCGTAGGTAATGACCCTGTAACCCGCTTCGAGGAGAACGGGTACTTGCTTCTCCCAGGAAGCGCCGCTCAATGGGTATCCGTGGATCAGAACAACAGGTTGACCCGAGCCATGGTCTTCGTAGTAAAGCTCGATGTTGCCTGAATTTTCTTTTCCGACTGTAACGTATGGCATTGCTTTTCTCCTTTTTTGTTGCCATGGATAAGATTGTGATTGGTAAAGTGGTGACCGCGATCGACTACCCGTCGATCCAGTTTTCGATCAGGCTCGCGGTCGCGACTGTCATCGCGCTCCTTGCAAAGTTCCGGTGCTCCCACGCGGCGAAGGGAGTGCCGTCCACATCAATGGGGCACCGCATTGACGACGCGGCTGAGCTCGTTCTCCATGGGCGGTCCTTTCTTGGCCGTACTCAATAACACGAGGATGCACTGCTCCCCGCCAGTGCGCAATTAGACGTTCGTATCGCCAGCGTGTCCCAAGTAGCGACAAATCTTTCGAGCGAGGAAGCCCTCGTCGCGCTGATTGATACCAAGGTATCGATCGATACCATCGTCCAATAGATTCGTCTGCTCGCTTCTGGCCTAATGGCAACTGTGATTTGCATCGGAAGTTACTGAACGACGTTGTACTTTGGCAGAACCGCCTAACGCTCAGTTATTCAAGGGAGACAGAACAATGCAAGACAAGACCTTAGTCAAGTGGATCTTTTCTATCACTGCCATGTTGTTGTGCGCAATAACCGCTGTGGCGCAAAACGCAACGGACGCTTGTCGACTCACCTCAGTTATCCCGCTCGCCGGTGGCAGTGAGCCCCCAGCGAAGATCATCATCGATCCACCGCTGACGGGACCGCTCGCCTCCCGCGGAGTCGTGATTATCCAATACTGTGCTCAAAACGTGCACCTTGTGCCGGTGTTCGGCCCCAATGCCCTGGCCGACTCGCCGCGCGTCGGACACATTCATGTGCGGCTCGACGACGCCTCATGGGTCTGGGCAGACGCGAGTGGTAACCCAATCATCCTGATGGGGCTTGCCGCCGGTGGGCACAAAGTGACCCTCGAATTAGAGGACGCGAACCACCACAACCTCGACGCAGGCACGGTCACCTTTGTCGTTCCAGACAAAACTGCGGCAGAAAAGCAGCAGTGACGCGGACCGGGTACGGTGAAGCGGCTCTATTCAAACAGCGGAAAGGAGAACAAGAACAATGGCACGGGGCAATGCAAGCAACGTTACCCCTATGCACGCCAGCGGGATCCTTGACGCCGGGGCAGTGGCCCCGAATTTCACATTGCACGTCACGCCCGATCAAACCCTGACTTTAAGTGACTTACTCGGACGGCCCGTGATCCTGGCATTTTATCCGGCGGACTGGAGCCCGGTATGCGGCGGCCAGATGGCTCTTTACAACGAGATTCTTCCTGAGTTTCGGAAGTTCGGAGCAGAACTGTTGGGGGTATCCGTAGATGGTTCCTGGTTTCATGGAGCCTTCGCGGAGGCCCGTCATCTCCATTTCTCGCTGCTTGCCGTGTGGCCCGGTGCCGCCCTGCTCCCGGTACGAGGCAAGGTCTTGGAAAATGGCATGCCCGGTTTCTTTCGCCGGTTCGCGGAAGGCGTTTTCGATGTCGAGGACCTCAAGTTCCGGACCGAGGAGCTAGCGCAATTCATTGAGGCGGCTTCTAAGCGATACGACTTCAGCATGAAGAAGCTGATCGCCGTTGGCTATTCTAACGGTGCGAACATCGCGGCTAGTCTCATCCTGCTCCACCCGCATCATCTAGCCGCCGCCGTTCTATTCCGAGCGATGGTGCCCTTCGGGCCAGACATCATTCGGGATTTCAACAATCTCTCGGTGTTCATCGGCGCGGGGGCGTGAGATCCAATTGTTCCGCGAGGCCGGCCCCAGGAACTGGCAGCGATATTCGAAAGCGGAGGCGCTAGCGTAACGCTTTCGTCGCACCAGGGAGGCCACGAACTCGGCGACGATGACGTCGAAGCTGCTAAGAGGTGGTTATCGGAAAGTAAGATCCGAAAGCGAATCGCTGCGTAGGGCCTTCGCTCTGTTCTTTGAAATTCAGAAAGACAACTCTCTTTTCAGGAGGTATGTATGATGCAGTCCCCCTCAAACCCCGTGCGGCAAGCTTCAACATGGTCGATCGTGTGGGGAATGTTGTTGATCATCTTTGGCATGCTGGCCATTGCATCGCCGTTTCTCGCGGCCATCGCGGTGACAGGGTTCATCGCCTGGCTCATCGTTTTGGCGGGCGTCGTCCACCTGATCCTTGCCTTTCACGCGCACGGAGCGGGCAGCCTAATCTGGAAGCTGCTGGTCGGGCTCGCGTACTTGTTCTTCGGTGGCTATCTGATCATGCATCCAGTGCTGGGTGTGGCATCGCTCACTTTAGTGCTTGCATCGCTCTTCCTGATTGAAGGTATCTTGAACATCGTCTTATTTTTCAAGATGCGCTCGGTGGCAGGATCGAGTTGGCTGCTCGTCGACGGCATCATCACCCTCCTGTTGGGGCTGATGATTTACATGCAATGGCCATCGAGTTCGGCCTGGGCGATCGGCACCTTGGTCGGTGTAAGCATGATCCTAAGTGGTGCTACGCGGGTGATGCTGTCGTTGGCAGTGCGCAAGGCCGTCACGGCGATCGCGTAACCGCTGCTCGGAGAGCACAAAAAGCAGAGATTCATTCTCACAGTGGACACGTCCCGCGACAGCCAGTGTAACGGTCCAGTTTCCTTGTAGCTGATCATGCTTCGCAATTTGAGCGCCTTAGGTGATGCATCATAAAACGAACGCCCACGCTCGTTTTGCCGCGCCCACGGGGCGGTGCTACACTGCGCGAATGGCCACCAAAAAGAAGACTAAGAAGAAATCAACGAGATCGAAGAAAAGTGAGGCCAGGAAGTCGCTGCAGCCATCACAGAAGCGGTTGGCAAAGAGGAAAACCGTTGCGGACAAAACGGTAGCCAGGAAGAAGGCGCCGGCGAAAACAAGGAGCGCCAAAGCCGTTAACAAGACGAGACGGAACAAAGGCCAACAGCCGAGTTTACTAGAACTCTCGCGAGAGGTTTCGGGATTGCAATCGGGAGATCTGGAGGGCTTATCAAACGTCGAGAGTGCAGATTCTGAGAGCGTTGACGAGTTGTTGGAGGAAGGAAACGCGTTCGAGGCAGGGGTCGTGTCGGGCGTGGAAGACTCTAGAGAACGCGAGGGGAAGGAAGTTCGCACCCGTGAAGTGCCCGAAGACGACGTGCCCGGCGAGTATCTGGACGAAGAGTAAGGGAGTCGCGCAACAGCACCAGGGGGTCGATCATCTCAAGTCCGGTCTCAGTCAGCGGTTGATATACGCCAATTCGGATTGCAGAGTGGATCCATTTGAGGCCTTCGCAAAACGCGTAGAAAGGGGAAGAGAGCATGTCAATCTCATTCGCGCGGGACATTAGACCGATGTTCAGGCCAATTGACGTCGAACACATGAGCAAACATAACATTTTGCTCGATGACTACACATATATGTCGGATCCCTCACCGATCACGGCAACGCACAGGATGTCGAGGACAGCTTGGTACAAAAGTCCATGCCTCCGGGCGGCCCTTACTGGAACGCTCAGCAGTGGAATCTTTACAAACAGTGGAGAAGCGACGGCTATCAGCCCTAAGTTGGGGAGAGCAGTGACTGTCTCCATCGCGAAGACAATGGCCATCACCTTGTCGAAGAAGTGACTAGCGCCTTCCCGGTGCTAAGTTCGAGATTTGCCGGGGTCCAGTTGGCTTCTGTACGACCACAAGGTCGGCGCCCGCATCTAGTAGAAGGGTTACGAAGATCGCCTGAGATCAGGGATCACAAGGGCTCAACGTTGGCAGAGACTACCTACCGAATCGGTTAGAGCTCGACTGCGCGCTCAATCGGGCAGTCTGAAAATCGAACTGTTCTCTGGGATCGAAGGGTTGCCTCCGAGCGTCCCAGCTATGTAGCAAAAACAGCCTTGATATCCGCGATTTCGATTACATCACCCGATTCGAGTTGTCTTTGGCCACCCTCGAGCACGGTATCATTCACTTTGATCTTTACCTTGTTTTCTGAAGCAGCGATGAAGTAGCCATCCTCGCCTCGGTAAATCAAAGCTGCGACGCGGGGAGCGAACCACCGCTTGAGCCGAATGCCGGCCATCTTCGACCTTCCGATCAGGGTCAGTTTACTGGTCAGTACGTACTGCTGCCGGCCCGTCCGTCCTTTGACGATCGTTAGCGTGCCAATAGTTTGACGTACGGGAATCGCTGGAGTGACTGGCGACTGGCCCGGGGTAATGCTGACTCTCCGGACCACAACCGCGCCGGCGGGGGAAGCGGCCGCCGCTGCCTGCGCGAGCATTTCTTTGGCTTTCGCCGTATCCAGAACGACGGTGCGATCGAGCTGTGGCGGCGCGACCTTCGGCACCTTCCCGTTGACGTGCGCTTCATAGGAAGAAATGACGCGAACCTCATCACGAAATTCGATTGTGTGCTTGCCGATTGTGGCGCTGTCTCCGTCCTTCAGCACCGCCTTGGAGATGCGTTGACCATTGACGTACGTGCCATTAAAGCTCTCAGCGTCCTCGATCACATAGTGGTCGCCTTCCGCATAGACCTTGGCGTGATGTCCGGAAACGGCAGGATTGTCGATGCGAAAGACATTATCTGGCTGACGGCCAATGGTGACGGTGCCGCCGGAAAGCAAGAGCTCTTGTAAGACCCGGTCTTCAAATTTGAGAAACAGCTCGGCCATTGCACGGCTCCTGGATGCGCGATCTGCGAGAGCAATTCTGGTACGACAGAGGAAGCCCCCTTGGCGTTATCGCTGCATGATCACTAACTATTCTGCGCCCAAAAACACGGAAGGGAAGAGTACCAAGGTACCCGCCTCCCGTTTGCCTCCCCGCGAACAACAGCCGACGGACGAGACTGCGGCGATCGTGTAACGTGCAGAGATCACCGGGGGAACAGTTTTTCTAAACGCTTGCCAATCTTGTGCACGGCCTCGTTGAGTGCCGGAAGGCCGGGGGTGTCGAAGTCTACGTCGAGGCTTTCGAGGTCAACCGTGACGTCCCTGATCAGCTGAGTCGCCATTTCAACGCGCTGTCTTACTACCTGTTCCATCAGCTTGTAAGGATCGCCTCCTTTTCCTTGTGCATCGAGCCATTGCTGTACGGCTACGCTTGCCTGGCGAGCTCGTTCGGTAGCGGTCCGGAAATCCATCAGAACCTTCACATTAATCATTCCGGTCTTTACTGAGTTTTGCAGGTTCTTAAGCTCTTCGTTGGTCTTCCTCAGACGAGACGAAAGCTCGGGATCCTTATTGGGACTGTCCGCCATGGTTCTATACTCCCTTCAATAGCAATGCCAGCGATCCACACGGCCTTTTCGCTGGAAAGTTTCGATAGGCGCCGAACCTATCGAGCAGCCCCTTTATTGGCAAAATGGTATCGATTAACCGCTCACAACTTAGTGTCCGCCGACACAAATAAGTTGAACTGATCGCGCAGAAACTTGACTGCCTCGTCTCGCCCGGGAGATGCACCCTGAGGAGTTGCATTCAAGTACAACACATACAATTCCGCGGCTCCGTCAGTGTCGCCTTGCTGCGCCAGTGTTCTCGCTGCCTGCAGGACTTCCGCCGGCAGCTCCGCCGCTCTTTCTCGGACCACTTTGACCAAGGCATTCCGGGAATCAATTTCCAGATCGGTCAGAAACTGCCCCCCGTCCGGTTCCACGCCTTGGTTGGTGATTCCTCCGGTATCTTCCGCTTTGACGTCTTGCAAGACGACTGTCGTGGTGTGTTTGTCCTTACGCACATCGGCCGGCTGCCCGACAAGATTACCGGCCCGGTCGCGGAACTGGAATTCGATCTCCGCCGCCGCCGTCAGATCAATGGTCTTTTTTGTGTAGTGATAAGACTCAACGACGGTCTCCACGCGGCTCTGTTCTGTCGTCTCCAACTTATGCCGCAACTCGTCGATGCTCTTCTGTGCCTGCTGCACCGCGTCGTTGGCATCTGCGATCACTTGCTTCTTCTTGTGTTGGGCTTGGGCGTCGGCTAGCACGTGTTGCAGCGAGCTGAGCTGCTGTTGAGCGGATTCATAGTCGCTTTCGATTTGCAGCCAAGCTGGATTTTTCGTCTCGTGCGCGCCTGCCCGGTATTTCGATTCCGGAGCCTCCAGGTTCGCGTTCTTGACCATGCGATGTTCCAGAACCTGCCCGACGAGCGTGAAATTGGGCTGTTGGGCCTCCGCAACCCCCGAGGAATTACGCAAGACCGCAATCGGCATCCCGGAGGAATCGAGTCCGCTGGTTATCGTGTCAGCAAGCTGGTCGGCGAAACCGTGGCTGTCGCGACGTGAAGTTTGATCGCGGAACTCGATGCCGACCGAGAGCTGGGATCGTCGTTGATAAAGTGGTTCGTAACGGGCCATCTCGTCTTTCAGGCTGTCAAGATTGGTAATGCCGTAACGCACGGCCTGTTTCAAGTAAAGCCACCCAACACCAGCTCCTGATCCGGAAGCCTTCTGCAGATATCGATGGGCTTGGTCGAGGTAGTAAGCACTGATCTTGGCGGAAAGGAAATCGCGTTTGAGGGTGACCGCCGGGTCATCCCCTAGAGAGCTGGCGCGATCCCACAGAACAAATGCCTCCAGCGCCGCGTTCTCGTCAGCCGGATTTTTGATCGGAACGTGCGACTCCTGGATCTTCTGCGCGCGCCGCACCGCTTCGCCAATATAGTCGTGCGACAACGCTGCGAGCTGCGCCGTTACCTGGCCGCGCTGTTTCTCAGGTAAGTCGGCAAGTACGTTATAGGCCTCGACAAACTGTTTCTTCTGCACGTATTCGTCGCTCTCAACAACGGCGGAGTCCGCTGCCTGCTGATTGCGTCGCGCCTCGAGTTGCGTGGCGGCATTGTCGGCGGCCACCTGAACATCCTTGCGGTCGGGCCGGATGGCCGCCGCTTCGCCAAACTCCACGATTGCTTTTTCCCAGTCCTGACTAAGCGCCAGTTTTCGTCCATGTTCGTAGTGATGTTTGAACGCCGCGTCGAGCACGCCATCCACGCGAGGCATTTCGGAAGCGAATGCGACATAGGGACCCAGCGAGTTGACGGCTTGATCGTAACGCGACTCCGCGATCAACACCTGCGCGTTCACGATGGTCGTTTCCAGTTTCCGCTGCTCGGCGGCAATCTCGCTCTCGAGACTCAGCAGAGGAGCATAGTCTGGCCGGACTTCCAACAGGCGTTCTACGTGCTGCTTGGCAGCAGACAGTTGCGAATACCCAGTCGTATGGTCTTGCAGGCTTTTTCGGTACGCCTGCAGGCGCGTCTGATCAGGTCGCGCCAGGTTGTCCAATTCCCGCCCTATGTCGTCCATTAACCGCGCACCGGGTTTGTAGTTGGGAGACGACTGGCTGGCTGTTTGTGCCTCCAAAAATGCCTGCCGCAGCATGGCGATGTCTTGTGTTTTGGTGCCGCTCGAAATTTGATACTGCGCAAAAGCAGCTTCGGCTGCCGCTTGATGAAATCCCGCAATGGCATCTTGAGCGGCAGCTCTGCGTGCGGAAGACGGATAACGCGTTAAAAAATCCGCCCAGTCTCTTACCGTGTTCGCCCGTTGCGCCCGCAGGAAGTCAGCAAGTTCAGCGTCCGGAGCAGCGATAAACACCAGCTGCACACCAGGCTTGAATGCTGGAATCGTTGCATCGCGAGGCGATGAAGAGACAGGCATGCCGTGAATCATGGCTTGCTCAGCGGCTTCCGCTGGCGTGAGTTCAACGCTCCGTTCGAATTTCAGATTGCTGGGGACAACACAGACGGACTTGCCGTTTACCGTTAGCTTGAGTATGCCGTCTGCACCGCGCTGAAGCGAGCTAGCACCCGCCATGGACGCGCGCGGGAGCCCATTATAAGTATTCTTGTCGAGCCTCGAAACCCCGTCACAGCTGCGAACTTCGATCTTCCCATTCAGTGCTGCTTCCGTGATCTGTACATACGCCGCGCCCTGGGGGCCGTCGAACAAAACCACCGCGGTCAGGGAGGCATCTTTGGCGTAAGTCGTGATCGATGCTCCACCCACAAGAAGAACGACGAGAGCAACCGCGACCGAGCAGCGTTCGAGACGAGAGATCTCGGTCGGCCGTTTCGAAGGGCAGAGGGAAGAAATGGGTTTCCACGACTTCATAAAGATCCGCAAGCTACATTTTCTCGCGGGAAGGAACGGCTGACACAAGATCGATAGCCCAATCGAAACTAAAGTAAGTGGGAAGCAAAACGTGGCGGGGCTATGATTGAAGATGCGGCATATAGACTCGATAACTTGTGCGTTTGCGCATATTTGCGATGACAGTCCATTAGAGATTTCTCATGGAATTGGCAAAACCACCAAGCAGCGGGGTTGAGCAGCCGGGATCTGCTGACGAGCCCACCTCTGGGCACCTGCGTCAGGCGAGCCTCGGAACATTGGGCCGCTACCAGATTCAGGAAGAGTTAGGACGCGGTGCCATGGGAGCCGTCTATAAAGCGTTCGATCCCGTAATTGCCCGTACGGTCGCGCTCAAGACTATCTTGATCGACAATAATGCTCCCGATCGCGCCCAGATGATCGAAAGGCTCAAGCAGGAAGCCAAAGCGGCCGGCGGACTGGATCATCCCAATATCATCACCATCTACGACGTTGGCGAGGAAAACGGTGCCATTTATTTGAGCATGCAGTTCGTCAAAGGAACCACCCTGGCCCAGCTATTGGCTGATGTTGGCGTGCCTTCCCTGCCCACGCTCCTCTCCTGGGCTGACCAGATTTCAGCAGCTGTCGGTTTTGCGCACGCCCGCGGTGTCATTCACCGCGACCTGAAACCGGCCAACCTCATGGTGACCGACCAGGGGGCGATCAAAGTCCTCGACTTCGGGATTGCCAAAATCGAGAACACGTCCCTCACGCAAACCGGGCTGGTCATAGGTACTCCTGGCTACATGGCTCCCGAGCAGATCGTCGGCAAGAAGGTGGATCACCGCGCCGACATCTTCTCCTTGGGTGCTGTCTTCTATGAATTGCTGACCCGCGAAAGGCCGTTTGCTGGCGATATCGCGACTGTCCTCTACAAGATCGTGAATGAGGATCCCGTCGCGCCATCGCTCATTAACCCGGCGATTCCCGGCGGGATCGACGCCGTCATTCGGAAAGCCCTCGCCAAAGATCCCAGGGATCGATTCCAGACTTGCGAGGAAATGCGGCAGGCCTTCCTGGAGCAATCGGTTTGCGCACCGCTTACCCCGCCCGTGACCGTTCATGCAGAAAAGCCGGTCGCTAACCGGCCGCCAACCGCTGCAAACGCTCGGCGTGCCCCTCAACTCAAGGCGACGCCACCGCGAATCTGGCCGCGTCTGATTCTGTACCCTGCCCTCCTTCTCATCGCAGCGGCGAGTTCGGCTCTATACATTCGTTCGCGAACGGGCGAGTTTTCTCCGTTCGTTCTGAAAATTGAGAGCAAAATCAAGCCCGCACTGACTTCAGCTGCCGTGAAGCTCAGTGAGTACTCCACGCAGGTTTCTCGCCGTGCCGCTGATGAGCACAGCGTCGCGCCCGCCCGTCCTCAGAATTCGGAGACGGCGGATGCTCCGGCGGCCGCGGCACAAACAACGGCAACTCCGGCGACCTCAAGTCCCGCAGAGGTACCAACCTTGCAGCCGGTGGCGGCGCAATCGTCGACCGATCATCCAGTAAGCGAAAGCGCACCCGTCTCGGGAGCACCTGCACCGTCTCCACCGGTGGAGACATCCCAGAAGCGTGTCGATCCATTCCACCCCGCTTCATCTCAAGCGGTTGAGTCGAGTGATCACAATCAACCTGCAGCCGGCAACGCAACCTCCCACGACTCACTCACTGCGTCTTCTGCCCCGCGCGACGATGACAAGCGAGCTGCACCGCACGCCACACCAAAGCCGCCTGTCCAAAAACGCGCTCCGGAATCGGCTTTGGCGGTAGACGGTTTCAGCCGACAGGACATCCCGGATCTGCTGAGCCAGGCCGTTTCCTCATCCGCGCGCAGAGATTATCGTCTGGCGCGTTACGAATACGGACTCGTTCTAAAGCTTGATCGCAACAATGTCCAGGCGCGAGAAGGTCTACGCCGCTTGCAGGCCGCATGGCAGTCGCGCTGACTCCCGTCAGCTCGGAACGTCGCGATGTCTGGGTGGGACCGCGCTAGTTCGTCACAGCTAGCGCAGCAGCTCGATACGACAGTGAAGTCAAGTCGCAATTACGATTCCGGGTTGCAACGCGTAACGAAATTTCCCGGAAGGGGCGATCGCCAGCGCAATCAGCTGACAAGGGAACCACCTGGAATCTCGCGTTCCGTGGCGAATACTCGCGTGCCAATCCTTAACGAAGGAACCATGCGCACAATGAGAGGTGCCTAATGCGTGGAAAACGCTCACGAGCGTACCTTTCGGCGCGGACCTGAATGCAGCTGCGTTTCTCGGTATTCCGTACGCGGCTCCGCCGGTCGGGGGACTTCGGTGGAAACCATCCGTGCCGGTCCAAAGCTGGAGAGGAATGCATGACGCAACACAGTTTCAGAAGTCTCCGCCATAGACGACTCTCCCGAAAGGATTCTCCGCACCTGCGAACACCACGGGCCGGCTGACGTGTCAGCGTCTGCCGCTTGCTCTGGCGGCCGGCGCGACCGATATCAGTTATACTTCATCGGCCATGAAATCAGGGGCTAAGTCTCACTTACATTTTGCCGCGCTGGTCTGTGCGCTCGCAGCTTCACTCCACTGCGTTCCGCTTTTAGCACGAGAGCAGGATCATGCGGCCACTCGCGCCGCCGCCGTGCTCGACTCCATGCCGCACGCGAAAAAGATCGATCAGGTTGCACTCTCTCCCGATGGAACTCAGGTCGCCTACATCGTCGATGGGCAGCTCACGGTAACACCCGTACGCGGCGGCTCTCTCCGCGCGATCTCCGTGGAAGGCAAGCTTCCGCTGCGCGAGGTCACTTGGTCAGCGGATAGCAAACAGCTCGCATTCCTCGCTGACTTGCCGGGTGACATTCCCGTTGCTCAAGTCTGGACCGCAGCCATCGACGGTAGTGCTCCAGCACAGCGGGCGGAATTAAAAGGTTATGCTCAGACCCCGCGCTTTTCTCCGGACGGAGCGACGCTCGCGATCCTCTTTATTGCGGGCCTCCCGCGCGTGGCGGGCCCACTGCAGCCGATGACCCCGCTCGCGGGTGTCATTGACGACCAAATCTACGAGCAGCGCCTCACCACCATCAACCTGAGCACGAACCACCTGGTGCAAGTGACGCCGGCCGACGTGTACATCTATGAATACGACTGGACTCCCGACGGAGCGGCGTGGGTAGCCACGGCGGCGCACGGTTCCGGCGACGCAAATTGGTGGGTCGCGCGGCTCTATTGGATTGACGCGCGGATTGACGCGCGCCTCCACGCGCAAACCGCCGAGATGCGTGAGATCTACGCGCCCAAGTGGCAGATGGAAGACCCGCACGTCTCGCCAGACGGCAAGAATGTAGCCCTTCTCGAAGGTCTCATGAGTGACGCGGGCGTCACCGGCGGCGATATCGTCATAGTTCGTATCGTTCCAATGAAAGACGGCCCTATCGACGGCGGCTCGGCTCGGAATATCACTCCAAACCTCAAGGCATCCCCTACTTCCCTCGTGTGGGCATCCCCCGACCGCATCGTTTTCGCCGCCAACGTCGATGGGAATTCCGGCTTCGGCAGCGTGAGCACCACCGAAGGCGAACCGCAGATACTGTGGACGGGCGAAGAATTAGCGACAGTGGACGCGTGGCAACCTGGCGGCTCTTTCTCCCGCGACGGAACCGTGACTGCGGTTATACGCCAATCAGCCGGCAATCCTCCCGAGGTTTGGGCGGGGCCCATTGGCAACTGGAAGCAGATCACCCACTTGAACAGCGACATTCAGCCGGCCTGGGGCGTAATGCATAGCATTCACTGGATGAACGGAAGCGCGCGGGTTCAAGGCTGGCTTATGCTTCCCAAGGACTTCGCACCCGGCAGGACGTATCCGCTCGTAGTCAGCGTGCACGGCGGACCGTCCTCGGCGTGCGCGTCTAACTGGGTTGAGGGTTTCACCGGAGCCGCATCGGCGATGGGCTACTTCGTTCTCTGTCCAAACCCGCGCGGCAGCTACGGACAAGGCGAGGCCTTTACGCAAGCCAACGTCAAGGATTTCGGCGGCGGTGACTATCGCGACATCATGGCAGGCATCGATGCCGTCTCCAAGGAGTACCCGATCGACGCGAAGCGCATCGGCATTCGCGGGCACAGCTATGGCGGATACATGACCATGTGGGCCGAGACCCAGACGCAGCGTTTTGCCGCGGCGGTCGCGGGCGCCGGACTCTCCGACTGGCTGAGTTATTACGGACTGAACGACATTGACGAGTGGATGGTCCCGTTTTTCGGAGCGTCCGTCTATGACGATCCCGCGGTGTACGCCAAGAGCGACCCGATGCACTTCGTCAAAGCGGTTAAGACGCCTACCCTGATCCTGGTCGGCGATCGCGATGGCGAAGTTCCGATGGAACAATCGGTGGAATGGTGGCACGCGCTCAAAACCATGAAGGTGCCGACCAGGCTGGTTGTCTATCCGAACGAGGGACACATTTTCGTAAAGCCTGCCGACTTCCACGACTACAACTTGCGCACTCTGGAGTGGTTCGAAGATTGGTTCACGAAAGCGTCAGCGGACTAATCGGTGCGCGTCCTTTTAGAGTAGCATCGAGATAAGATCTGGTATGGCAAGATACGAGAGGATCGGGTATGGCGCACAGGGAATTGCGAGGCAGCACCTCAGCACTGGTCCTGCTCGCAACGGTTTTTCTCGCGGTGGCCATGTACGCAAATGGTTCAGCGCCTCCGCAAAGTTCGTCAAGTGAAGGTCAGCAGAACGGCAAAGTTGTCAGCGTCCGAAAGGTCCTGCGTAATCCGTACGTCTTTAGTCGCTATCCACGAATCCACTACTACCTGCTTTATTTTGCGGTTCGAGCTTCCGGCCAAACGTACTGTAGCGAGTACGAAACGCCGGTTCTCGATGAGATCGATGATGTGTTTTCTGCGAAGGACAAAGCTGTCGAGTTCGTGCTCAAGGGCAAGAACCTCACGCTCAGAACACCACACGGCCGGACAGTCAAGGCTCACTTGGTAGACGAAAAGCAATGCTAGCCGCGCGGCGCCATTCAGGCCGTTGGCATCTGCTTTGCAGCCCTCATCTTGCTGATGTGTGCGGTCCCGGTCCGCACAAGACTCGTTTTGAGGTTTCGAGATTCACACATGCGAATATGAACTGCTCCCATTTTTTTGTGCGTGAGGGACATCACACCTTCGGGTGCGATTTCTGTGGGAATATGTGCCAAATGCCAAGCTTCTCAGTCATGGATGCAGAGCGTGCCTACCCCAGCCACAGTTAGCTCGGCAACACGGAGAGACGAACGGGAATTGCACGAGGCCCGCTTCGCCATGCGTCTCTCCTTGATTCTTGGGTTGGCAATGCTGATCGGCAAAACCGCAGCCTATTTCATGACGCACTCGGCTGCCATTTTTTCCGACGCGGCCGAGTCGGTGGTTCACGTGATCGCCGTGGGGTTTGCGAGTTTCAGTCTTCGGCTCAGCACAAAACCAGCTTCCGACCAATTCCTCTATGGTTACGAGCGGATCACGTTTTTCTCCGCCGGATTTGAAGGCGCAATGATCATCGTGGCCGCAATTGCAATTCTCTTTGAGTCAACTCGAAGATGGATCGCCGGGCTGCGACTGGAGCACCTGGGAACCGGCGCATTGCTGGTGCTGATGGCGGGAATAGTCAATGCGGGTCTCGGTTACTATCTCCTGCGGACCGGTCGGCGAACCAATTCACTTATTCTCGAAGCTGACGGCAAACACGTTTTGACCGACAGCTGGACCAGCTTTGGCGTTGTCGGAGGACTGGGGCTAGTGTTACTGACGCACTGGAAACCGTTCGATCCGTTGGTAGCCATCGTTGTCGCCGCAAATATCCTCTGGTCAGGAGGGCGCTTGGTCTGGCGTTCGGCGGTCGGGCTGCTGGATTATTCGGATCCGAAAGCCGGTCGGAAAATTCGCGACAAACTGGATGCGATCTGCTCGGAACTGGCTATCCAATACCATGGCGTTCGCTTCCGAACCACCGGATACCGCCAGATCATCGAAGTACACTTACTGTTCTCGCATTTGACGTCGGTCAGTGAAGCTCACCGCCTGGCGACGATTCTGGAAGAACGCCTCCCTGCCGAACTGGCAATGCCCGCGGAAGTCATAACTCATCTGGAGTCCTTGGAGGACCATGCCGATGTCCACCGTGAACAACACTACACAGGAAAACCTGAGTAGGCCCCGAGTAGGCTCGGTGCGGTGCTCCAAAAGGTCGCCAAACAATTGATGTGTTATTACCCCCAACAGGGAGTTAGTTGACCACTCGCAGGTCACCGCCGGGAGAAAAAAAACAGAAGCGTCCCACGACTCAATGAGTCATCGGACGCTTCCGTCGAACAGCCCTCCCCCGAAAACTGCTCAATTCCAACTTAGGCTCTGTCCCAATCTTCGTGAATAGCTAATGCGTGGCAGGTAGCGGCACTACTGGGCCGGCATTGCGAATCTTCCACGGGGCCCAGGTCTCGAAAAGCGCGCGACCTGAAGCGCCCTTCTGACTTGAGATAAATGCGGAGCGCGGATTCCCCATTCCGCGCTCCGGCACCGGGAACCAGGAGACCGGTTCACGGTGATTCTGTTTGGCTGCGAACCGTTCGCCTCACAGTTTGAGCGCGAACTGCACGCTGCTTTTCAATCTCCGGAGCGCATTCCCGGCCGCGCTCCGGAGTTACCGCATCGTCGGCTGCCTACTTTCCCGTTCCAGTAAGTGAGACGGTTTGCGTGCCTACTTCGTCCTTAATGGACAGCGTCGCTGTCCGCGCGCCCGTGGCCGTCGGTTTGAACGTCACCGTAATCGTGCAGTCGGCGCCCGGCAGGCGGCTCGACCCGCAAGTCGACTTCGCGCTGAAGTCTCCGGGGTCGATTCCTGCCAGAGTGATGCTGCTAATCCCGAGTGACGTGCTCTGGTCGTTGGTGAAAATAACGGTTTCGGTTTTGCTGTCGCCGACCGTCTCCGTCCCATAGTTGACTTTCAGCGGCGACACGCTGACCGGCTGCGAGCTGTTCTGCATCACAGTTACGAAGTTGGAATAGGAATCGTTGCCCGCTCCGAGGTTGTCGTTGTTCAATACCGCGATGTCGGGCATGCCATCGCCGTTGAAGTCGGCGACCACCGCACCCGCGCTCACTGCGCCTACGTAGAAAATCCCGGCCGCGCGCGTGAACGTGCCATCGCCATTGCCCTGCATCAACGCGGGACCGATTTCGTCGGTGCCCTGTTCGTACGCCGCCGCCGTGATGAACAGGTCCAGTTTGCCGTCTCCGTTGAAGTCGCCCACCACCGGACGAGGCCAGAAATTGGTACCGACGCAGTTCTCGGCGCCAATGGTGAATGCGCCGCCGCCGTCGCTGAGCAGAACGCCGAAGCCCACATCGCCGTAGTAGGGGCCTACGTTATAGGGGCAATCCTGGGTGGCGACCACGAGATCCAGTTTGCCGTCGTTGTTGAAGTCACCGGCCGCCAATGAGTACGGAGTATAGGGAGTGGTGATCACGATCGGAGTTCCGAACGTGCCATTGCCGTTCCCCGGCAGCACATAGACCGCACTTTGACGGGCATAGGTGGCGAGAGCGATATCCGCCTTGCCATCGCCCGTGAAATCGCCGATGACCAAGTCGTCCTGATAAGGATTCAGTGAGGCCGCGCTGGCAATCAACGTTGCCGCACCGAAAATGCCTTTGCCTTTATTGAGCAGGACGCTCAGCGTGCCATCGCCGTTCGAGGTAACGATGTCGAGCTTGCCATCGCCATTCAGATCCGCCAGCTTCACTTCGTAAGCCTGCGCCGTACTGCCGGTGAAGTAGTAAACGGGTTTCTTGAACTTTCCCGTGCCCGTCCCCAACAGGACCGCAAGCGTGCCGTTCTGACACCCGGTTTCTGTGCTGTTCTTGAGTGTCGCTACCACGTCGGCTTTGCCGTCTCCGTTCAAGTCGCCGGCAGCCACCCACTCCACCAAGTTCGGCCCAAAGTAGTTGTTACAGCCTGCGGGCACGTAGGTCTGGGTCGCCAAAGCACCGTGCGAACTGCTTAACATAACCGCGAAGGAGCCGGCATTGGTTCCGAACTCGCCCGAGTACGCGACGTCCGGGATGCCGTCGCCGTTGAAGTCGGCGGCCACCACGTTGTAGCCCGATCCGGCGGCCTGCCATCCGTATTCGGTGGTGGTGCGGAAGGTGCCATCCCCGTTGCCCAGGGCCGAGAGCATTTGACCGCCCTGATTACTGCCAACGGCAAAATCCGCGTACCCGTCGCTGTTAAAGTCCCCCACAACCAAGGCAGTTTCCTGGGAGACGCCCACTCCCACGGGGTAATCGGCACCGTTGGTGAAGACACCGGTTCCCTTGCCGAGGAAGATGCGAACCGACCCGAAGAGGTCGGCGCCGACAAGATCCGGTTTGCCGTCGCCGTTAACATCGGCTATGTCGACAAGGGTCATATCGAGGCCGCTGCCAACCAACGCTTTTGGCGTAAACACGCCCTTGCCATTGTTCAGAAAAGGCACCAGGCCAAGCCCCGTAGCCAAAACGATGTCGATCTTCTTGTCGTGATTCAAATCCGCGGCGGCGATGCCTTGCGTTGCGATGGCCGAGTCGACGTTGTCACTGTAGTAGACGGCGGTCCCAAAAGTACCGTTGCCGTTGTTCAAGAGCACGGCGATTCCCGCATATTCTCCTACTGCGATATCGGGCTGGCCGTCGCCGTTAAAGTCGGCCACGGTCACTCCGTAGGGGTTGGTGAGCCCAGGGTTCTTGGGATCAATTGTGGAATAAGCGACCGGCGCCTTGAAGGTCCCATCGCCGTTGCCGAGAAGCACATCCACAGCGCCGTCGGTGGTATCCACTACCACTAGACCCAATTTGGCGTTGAAGTCTCCCGTAGCCATGGAGGTTGCCGTCACGCGGGTATAACCAGGGAGCGGAAATGTCGTGGCCGTGCCGAAGGTTCCATCGCCTTTGCCCAGGTAAACATTGACCGCCATCGTGCTACCCGAAAAAAGCAAAAGTGCCGCGACATCCAGTTGACCGTCGCCATTAAAGTCGCCCACCACCACCGACATCACGCTAGCATTCAGTTGGTCGATCGTTAACGGAGGTTGGAACGTGTTGTCTCCGTTGCCGAGCAACAAGGTTATGGTCCCGCCACTGTAGCTTCCGGCGACAACATCAAGCTTGCCGTCGCCGTTGAAGTCTCCGGCAGCCAGGGCGTTGACGTCGTAGGGGTCGTAGCCGTAGTCCCACAAGTTTGGGTTGGCCCCCCAGGATTGGGTTGCACCGATAAACGAAACGGGGTAGGTCTGGGCCTGGGCCGGGCGAACTGCCCCGGCAAATAATAGTGCGAGTATGGTAAGCGCAACTGCGGTCATGCGCAACGTCTTAACCTGGAAGTGAATACAACTCATGGATCGTCTCCTTAATAACCTGAAAATATGAAGTCTTTTGCGTTTCGGAAAATTGCGCCGAAGGTCTCCGCAGGTTCTGACTCAGGGGCTGCTGAATGGCTCCGCGCACGGGGCTGACTTTCAATGAAATGCGGGCTGCCGTCAATGCTCCGGCGATGACGCGTTGTTGCAATGTAGCTGACGCGCTAAGATTCTTGTTGACAATGAAGTACGTGGAGTTCTGGCCTGGAATATTCCGGTTCGAGACCGGCTGCGAAAGCGAGGATCGAGCTAAAGTTTGTTGCTCCCGTAGTTCGTTCCGAGGGTGTAGACTTAAATCTCCCCCTGAAAGATTCATCGTATGGGCCCCAGTAGCGCGTTCAAGACCGCGTCGGATGGCGTGGTTCGTTTTGGTGTGTTCGAGGACGACCTGCGCACGGGTGAGCTGCGCAAGAGCGGGGTGAAGGTCAAGATCCAGGACCTGCCCTTTCGCGCCCTGAAACTTCTACTCAGCCGCCCGAACGAGATCATCAGCCGCGATGAATTTCGCCAGGCGCTGTGGCCCGATGGCGTGTTTGTCGATTTTGACGGCGGCATCAACAGCGCCATTAAGCGTCTCCGCGATGCCCTCGGCGACTCCGCCGACAACCCCAAATTTGTCGAGACGGTCGACCGCCGCGGCTATCGCTGGATCGCCCCCGTGCACGGTCCGGAGCTTTCCGCGGAAGCCGCCGTGCCGTCCGGCGGCGAGATTGTCGCACCGCCTCCGCCTCATGCTTCGCCGCGCTGGAAATTCATTTTCGTACTTCCAGTTTTGGCGCTGTTATTTGCGGTTTGGATTTTCCGGCCCAGCTATCGCTCGGCGAAAGCGGGATCGAGCCCGCAACCAACTTCTTCTTCGTCCAGTGCGGGCTTGCCGCGTCACGCCGCCAACCGCGAAGCCGAGGAGTTCTACCTCAAGGGCCGTTACTACTGGGAGAAGCGCACCCCCGACAGCTTGAACAAAGCCGTCGACTCGTTCACCCAAGCGATCGTCCACGACCCCAACTATGCTCCCGCCTACGTCGGCCTTGCCGACTGCTACAACCTGCTGCGCGAATACACGCTCATGCCTGCCTCGGAGGCCTATCCGCGTGCCCTGGCCGCCGCCAGGAAAGCCGTCGAACTCGACGATCAGTCGTCTGAGGCGTACGCCTCTCTTGCCTTTGCTTCTTTCTGGGGCACGTGGGATGCGGCGACTGCGGATCGGGAATTCCGGCGGGCGATCGAGCTGAATCCCTCGAACGCCGTCGCCCATCACTGGTACGCGACTTTCCTCGCGAGCCTCCGGCGTTTCCCCGAATCGTTGGCGGAAATCGAACGCGCCCAAGCTCTGGAACCCGCTTCCAAATCCGTCCTGGCCGATAAGGGCTCCATTCTTTTCGACGCAGGCCGGCTGCAAGAGGCCATCGCCCTGCTCAAGCAGATGGAAGAAAACGAACCAGACTTTATTTCTCCCCACCGCTACTTGAAGGTCATTTACCTGGAGACGGCCGACTATCCCCATTACCTGGCCGAAGCGAGAAGCGAAGCAGTTCTGATGCGAGACAGTTCAGCTCTCGCCGTCGTTGAGGCGACCGAAAAGGGTTTCGCCACCGGAGGCGGGAAAGGCCTGCTCGAGGCTCTGCGCCAGCAACAAACCAGGCTCTACGAGCGCGGACTGTCGTCGTCGTACTACCTGGCGGCGACGTGTTCACTGCTGGGAAACAAGCAGGAAGCTCTGCGCTACCTGAAAATCGCTTACGATCAACATGCCCAGAACGTGCCCGATATGGCAAGCAACCATGCTTTCGACAACCTGCACAACGAGCCCGCCTTCCGGCAGCTACTCACCGATGCTGGTCTGCCGCCGCTCACTTAAGGAGACTCTGGTTGGCTTGGAGCGCCATTCCGACGTTAGTTGAAGTTCTCAGCCACACCTGCAAAACTAAAACCAATGGGCCGCTTCGCGTCAACGGTTGAATTCTATGCTCGCTATCGCGAGCCGTATCCGCCACACTTCTTCCAGAAAGTTGCGGAGCAGATCGCCTTGCGCGGCGACGAAACCTTGCTCGACGTTGGCTGCGGGCCCGGCCTGCTGGCCATTGGCTTCGCCCCTTTTGTCGGGCGCTGTACGGGCCTCGATCCCGAAGCTGCAATGATCACGGCGGCGCAGGCTGCGGCGAGGGAAGCGGGTGTGGCGCTCTCCTTGATTCACGGCCGGATCGAAGAGTTCCCGACCACTCAAACCTGCGATGTCATCACCATTGGCCGCGCACTTCATTGGATGGAACGTAGTGCGGCCTTGCCGGTGCTGGAACGGATCGTTGTTCCGGACTCGGGCCGCATCCTGATCTGCGGAGCCCGTAGCGCTGAGACGCCTGAAGCCGCTTGGGTAAAGCCCTATAAGGAAGCGCGCCGTGCCTGGACATCGGGACCAGAAGAGAGCCGATATCGGATCGATGCGAAGGAGTGGTTTGCGGGCTCGCGTTTTAGAGAACTCGACCAGATGGCGGTTACCGAATGCCGTCAGGTCACGATTGCCGACCTGATCGGGCGCGCTCTATCCAAGTCGAATACGTCGCGTGAAATTCTGGCCGATGGGCAGGCAAGATTTGAGGCAGAGATCGTGGCAGCGCTCGAACCATTCGTTCAGGATGGAGTCTTACTGGAGCAGATCGTGGCCCGAGCTTCGATCTTCGGGTAGATGTGAACCAGCCATGCCGATCCGAACGTCGGCGATCCGAACTCGGCGGTCCGAACGTCCATTACTGCATCGGTGGCGGCTCGGGTTCGGCAGAGCCATCGGCGCGGGCGTCAGAGGCTCCGTAGTTCACCTTGCTCTTCGAGTCGTGCAGGACTGCCTGCCCGCGTCCCATGGCGGTAGTGTATTCGTGGCGCACGTCGAGTTGATGCCCCATGGCGGAAAGTTTTTGCCTCACTTCGGGCGTCACTCGCGACTCGATCACGATGTTGCATCCGCGCTGCGGGCTGACCGTGAAACGGGCGTTCTCCAGAGCCTCCTGGATATTCATGCCGTAGTCGACCACGTTGGAAACGAATTGCGCATGGGCCAGCGGCTGGTTCGCTCCTCCCATGATTCCGAACCCAATGTGTTGCTCGCCGCGCTCCATGAAACCCGGAATGATGGTGTGGAACGGCCGCTTGCGCGGGGCGAGGGCGTTCGGAGACCGAGGATCAAGCGAAAACAGCGCGCCGCGATCTTGCAGCGCGAATCCCATGCCGCGTACCACGACGCCCGACCCGAACGCTTCATAATTGCTTTGAATCAACGAGACGATATTGCCCTCGCGATCCACGACCGAAAGGTAAGTCGTGTCACTGGTGGGCGGCGTGCCGGCCGCAACCGAGCAATTGGCTTTGCTGGGATCGATCAACTGGGCGCGCCGCCGGGCGTATTCCTTCGACAGCATTCCCTTCACCGGAATCTTCGCAAAGCGTGGGTCGGCGTTGTAACGCCCCAGATCGGCATACGCCAGCTTCATGGCTTCGATCTTCTTATGTAGTTCCGCGACGCTGAGCGGCCCATCGGGCGATGCCGGAGAAGTCTCCATAATATTCAACATCTCCAGCGCCGCCATGCCTTGTCCATTGGGAGGAAGTTCGTAGACGGTCCAGTCGCGATAGGTGGTTGAAATCGGCTCGACCCATTCTGGCGAAAACTCGGCCAGATCATCCGCTGCCATCGTTCCGCCCAGGCTCTGGGACGTGCTCAAAATCGCGCGCGCAATCTCACCCTTGTAAAACGCCGCCGCTCCCTTCTCCGCGACCAGGCGCAAGGCTTTCGCCAGATCGTGATTCTGGAACACTTGTCCTACTGCCGGCGGCTTGCCATTGGGCAGGTAGACACGTTGGGCTTCTGGATCCTTCGCGATCGTTTCGACCGAGTCGTTCCAATAAGACGCAATAATTTCAGGAACCGGATAGCCATCCTCGGCATAGAAAATCGCGGATCGGAAAAGATCCTTCCACGGCAGCCGCCCAAAGCGTTCGTGCAGAGCGTGCCAGCCCGCCACCGCGCCGGGGACGGTGACGGAGTCAATGCCTGCCGACGGCATGGAGGTCAAGGTCGAGGTCGCGCCTTTCGCCTGCAAGTGCTCGATGGTTAGTCCCCGCGGCGCCCATCCGCTGGCGTTAAGACCGTACAGCTTGCCGGTTTTTGCGTCCCAGTAAATGGCAAACAGGTCGCCGCCC
>Ga0187890_10000465_pt1 | contig 28481 bp, 28 predicted proteins | sample June2016WEW_21_1_FD_133005 | JGI IMG/M metagenome (GOLD analysis project Ga0187890, IMG submission 133005) | Peatland microbial communities from SPRUCE experiment site at the Marcell Experimental Forest, Minnesota, USA - June2016WEW_21_10 | ecosystem: Environmental > Terrestrial > Soil >... | reverse complement strand
GCGCCGCAAGATCGTCCGGGGCAACGCCATCCGGCTCTTCGGGCTCGACCACCTGGCGCCCTAGGCCGGCGCCGGGCTGGTCGTCGGAACGGTCGGGAGAGTACGTGGACCTGCGCTACTCGCAGAGCGAGGAGGCCTTTCGCGCCGAGCTGCGCGCCTGGCTCGCCGAGGTCCTCCCCACGTTGCCCGAGAAGCCGTCGCATCTGGACTGGGTCGGGCGGCGCCGCTACGACACCACGTGGCAACGGATGCTCTTCGACGCCGGGTACGCGGGCATCGACTGGCCCGTCGAGGGGGGCGGGCGGGGCGCGAGCCCGGTGGAGCAGCTCATCTACCTCGAGGAGCTCGAACGGGCCCACGCCCCCTACGTGGGGGTGAACTTCGTGGGCCTCTTGCACGCCGGGCCGACCGTGATCGTGGAGGGTACCCCCGAGCAGCGGGCGCGGTTCCTCCCGCCCATCCTGCGCGGCGACGAGGTGTGGTGCCAGGGGTTCTCCGAGCCCGGCGCGGGGAGCGATCTGGCCTCGCTGCGCACCCGGGCCGAGCGTGACGGCGACGAGTACGTCGTCACGGGGCAGAAGATCTGGACGTCACACGCCGAGGTGGCCGACTTCTGTGAGCTTCTGGTGCGCACCGGGCCCGAGGACAGCCGCCACCGCGGCATCACGTGGCTGGCCCTCCCCATGGACGCGACGGGCATCGACTACCGCCCGCTGCGGACCATCGCAGGAACCACCGAGTTCGGTGAGTTGTTCCTCGACAACGTGCGGGTGCCGGTCTCCAATCGGATCGGCGACGAGAACGACGGCTGGCGCGTCACCATGACCACCCTCAGCTTCGAGCGGGGCACGGCCTTCGTCGGTGAGGTGCTGCAGTCGATGGAGCTGGTGCGGGGACTGCGCACCATAGCCAAGGGCACGGGGGAGTGGGACGAGGCGGAGGTGCGCCGCCGGGTGGGCCACCTCGGGGCCGAGCTCGACGCCCTGTGGGCCCTGGCGCGGCGCAACGTGTCGCAGGCGGCGCGCACCGGCGTGCCCGGTATCGGGGGGAGTGTCTACAAGCTGGCGCTGTCGGAGTTGCGCCAGCGGATCGCCGAGCTCGGCATGGACCTCGCCGGCCGGGCCGGGCTCGTGTTCGGCGACGTCCCGGGCACCCCGACCGGCGCGCCGGGCGTGGTGGGCAACGCCGAGATCGTGCACACGTGGGTGCACAGCTTCTCGCGCACGATCGCGGCGGGGACGTCGCAGATCCAGCGCAACATCATCGCCGAGAGGATCCTCGGCCTCCCCAAGGGCTAGCGGGGCATGGACTTCGAGCTCTCCGACGACGAGGTGGCGCTGGCCGAGGGGATGCGGCGGCTGTGCGCGGGTCGGTTCCCGCTCGAGAAGATCCGCGCCGCCGAGGGTGACCCCGTCGTGATCGACGGGCCGGCCTGGGCCGAGCTCGCCGAGGCCGGGGTGTTCTCCCTGCGGGTGCCCGAGGAGGCCGGCGGGCTCGGCCTGCCCACCTCGGCCGCGGCGGTGGTGTTCGAGGAGCTGGGCCGAGCCCTCGTGCCGGGACCCATCCTCGCCACCCACCTGGCGGCGGGGCTCGTGGAGGGGGCCGGTGACGGCAGGGTCATGGTGGGCGCGGTGCTGGGTACCGGCGCGGCCGGGTCCGGCACGGCGGGGTCCTCGGGACCGGTCGTGATCGAGCACCTGGGCTCGCTGGGCGTGCTGGTGGTGGTGCGCGACGACGGCCTGGCCGCGGTCGATCCCGCCGGGCTCGAGGCGCTGGCGGTGGAGCGGTCGTTGGACCCGCTCACGCCGGTGTGGCGCGTCGAGCACCTGCCCGAGGGCGAACGGATCGGCGGGCCCGAGGAGTCGGCACTGTGGCGGCGTGACGCGGCCGTGCTGGGCGGCGCCCTCCTGGTGGGGTTGGCGGCGGCCACCGTCGACCTGGCCGTGGCCTACGCCAAAGAGCGCGAGCAGTTCGGCAAGCCCATCGGGTCGTTCCAAGCCGTGAAGCACCTGTGCGCCGACATGCTGGTGCGCTCGGAGGTGGCGCGCGCCGCAGTGCACGCCGCCGCGGTCACCATCGACCAGCCCGACGTGGGCGACGCCGTCCGTGCCGCCGCGGGTGCGGGACTGCTCGCCGTCGAGGCCGCCCTGGCCAATGCCAAGTCGTGCATCCAGGTGCACGGGGGCATGGGCTTCACGTGGGAGGTACCGGCCCATCTCTACCTCATGCGGGCCCGGGTGCTCGCCGGTGCGCTCGAGGGGCCCCAGGCGCTGGCCGAGCTCGTGGCCGAGCGTTTCTGACCGACACGAGCAGGGGGACAGGTCGTGACCGAAGACCAAGCAGCAACGCGCGCCGGTGCCGAGGGGACGGTGCAGATCATCCCCGAGGGAAAGGTCGCCTTCGGCATCCAGCTGCCCATCCAGTCCCAGTCCACCATCTACGTGGCGGAGTGGGAGCTCGGAGCGGGCCCCGCCGAGCTCGCCCGCGTGGCGCGCCAGGCCGAGGACAGCGGGTTCTTCTACGTGGCGGTGTGCGACCACACCGCCATCCCGCGCCGACTGGCGGGGGCGATGAGCACGACCTGGTACGACACGATCGCCACGCTCGGATGGCTGGCCGGGATCACGACGGGCATCCGACTGATGTCGCACGTCTACATCGCCGCCCAGCGCCACCCTCTTCGGGCCGCCAAGGAGTTCTCCACCCTCGACACCCTGTCCGGTGGCCGGGTGATCATCGGCGTGGGGGCGGGCAACGTCAACGAGGAATTCGACCTCTTCGGGCCCCCCTTCGACGAACGGGGCGCGGGGCTCGACGAAGCCATCGACGCCATGACCGCGGCGCTGTGGGAGGAGTACCCGACCCTGGCCGGCCCGCGCTGGCCGGCGAGCGACCTCGGGGTGGGCCCCCGGCCCGTGCAGCGGCCGAGGCCGCCCATCTGGGTCGGGGGGTCGTCTCGGGCCGCCTTGCGGCGGGCGGCGGCGCGCGGCGACGGGTGGCTCCCCCAGACCGTGCGCCGCAGCGACATGCGAGACCAGGTGGGCCAGCTCCTGGAACTGCGCCAGGAGCTCCGGGGCGGGGCTCCCATCGAGATCGGCGCCTTGGCGGGGGTGTTCCACGTGGGCGAGCCCGATCACGAGCTGCCCCGGGGGACGGTCTCGGGTAGCCCGGAGAAGATCGCCGAGAACCTGTCCGAGCTGATCGACATGGGCGTGTCCCATCTCCAGATGCGGTTCTCCAACCGCTCCTTGCAGGAGCTGTGCGACCAGATCGCCGCCTTCGGCGAGCAGGTGGGTCCCCTCCTGTCGCGCTGACGGGGAACGTTCCGACCTCGGCGGGCGTCAGAACCGGTGAGGGCGCCGTCAGGAGCATCGCACCCGATGCGCGGCGCTCGCCCGGGGAGGTACGTCGACGATGCAGCCACGGACGGCGCGGGTCGCGGGGGTGGCGGCGGTTGTCGGCGCCCTGGTCGTCGGGGGGGTGGCCCTCGGGCTGGCCGCTTCGGTCCCGACGTCGGCGGCGGCGCCACCACCGTCGTGTGGGAGCTCCGCGCCCAAGCTCACGGTGCAGGGAACCGGGAACGCCTCGGCCACACCCGACCTCCTGACCGTGTCCTTGGACATCGACGTCACCGATCAGAGCGCCCATGGGGCGGTGGTGGACGACAACGCCAAGGCATCCGCGGTCACGGCGGTGCTCCGACACGGGGGGGTCGCCGACAAGGACATCCAGACGTCGAACGTCTCGATCGAGCCCCAGTACAACCCGAGCGGCACCATCACCGGGTACGAGATGACGAACACGATCACGGCCAAATTGCGCGACTTCTCGACGGCGGGATCGGTGCTCGACGAGGTGACCGCGGCGGCGGGGAACGCGGCGCGGATCGACTCGTTGACCTTCTCGATCGAGGACCCGAGCACGATCGAGGACACGGCGCGCACCGAGGCCGTGCACCAGGCCGTGAGCCACGCCCGGTCGATGGCCCAAGCCGCGGGCGAGGGTCTGGGGCCGGTGTGCTCGCTCACCGACCAGTCACCGGACCTCGGCATCGAGGTGCCGTCGGCACTGGGGACGGCCCAGTCCGCTCCCAGTGCCCCGAGCCCGGTTCCCCTCCAGGCGGGATCCCAAGAGGTCTCCGCGCAGATCACGCTCGTGTACGCGCTCCGGCCGGCGCGTCTCGGCCCCTGAGCACCCTCAGGGCGGTTGTGGCCTGTCGGGAACGGCGGTGACGCTCGGAGGCGACGAACCCGATCAGGACCGCGGGGCCTGGAGGATCTGAAAGAGGGTCTCGATCCTGGCGTGCTGCTCGCGGTAGAGAGGCCCGGTGGTGAGCCCTCCGTCGACGGCGATGGCCTGGCCGTTCACGAAGGTCGAGGCATCGCCGGCGAGCCACAGGGCGGCTTCGGCGATGTCGACGGGTTGGCCGGCGCGCCGGATCGGTGCCATGTCGCCGAGGGCCGTGGACATGAACTCGACGGTGGCCTGGGCGTCATCGCCCTCGAGGCCCGCCGCCCTGGCGAAGATGGAGGTGGCGATGCCGCCGGGACAGATGGCGTTGACGCGGATGCCGTGCTCCCCGAGCTCGTTGGCCGTCGTCCTCGTCAGGTGGGCGATGGCCGCCTTGCACGCGCTGTAGTCGTGACCGGCGTAGTTGGCGGCGAGGCCCGCCACGCTCGAGGTATTGATGATGCTGCCGTGACCCTGGGGCCGCATGACGCGAGCCGCCGCTCTGATGCCGAGGAAGACGCCGCGCACATGGATGGCCACGGTGCGGTCGAACACCTCCATGTCGATGTCCTCGATGCGACCGATCGAGCCGGGGTTGCCGGCGTTGTTGAACATGCAGTCGAGGCCCCCGAAGGTCTCGACGGCCAGTGCCACGGCGCCTTCGACGTCGTGCTCCTGGGTCACGTCGGTGTGGAGGAACCGGGCACTCTCGCCCAGCTCGTCGGCGACCCGCTTGCCACGGTCGTCGTCGACGTCGGCGAGGACGACGTCGGCTCCCTCGCTGACAAAGAGTCGTGCCGTGGCGGCGCCGATACCGCTGGCGGCGCCGGTGATCACCGCCCGTCGTCCCTCGAGTCGTCCCATCGTGCCTCCGATCCGCGGGCTCACAGGGCAGATCCTGGCATTGGGGGGGAGAGGGGTCAATGAGGGCGTCAGGCGAACGTCATCGTGATGTTCTCGTCGATGAACCGCTGTACCGCCAACACGCCATGGTGATCCGCGGCGGCGCCGACCGTCGAGAACACGTACTCCTGACTGCCCTTGCGCCAGTCGACATCGTCCCCGGGACGTCGGTTCAGGAAGATGGCGTCGACGTCGGGGTGCTCGACGAGCCCGTCGAGCCCGGTGACGCTCACCACGCGGCTCGCCCATTGCGGTGCCTGCTCGCTCAAGAAGTAGCCCACGCGATGGGTGGGAAGGAGGCCGTCGAGGACAACGGACTCGCCCAAGGCGATCCGCATGGACCAGGCGAACACGTCGACCCCTGCCGCCCGGGCCAGCATCTCGGGGACGTGGCCGCCCATCCGGCCGTTCACCTCGATGACGCGCGGACCTGCGGGGGTCAGCTTGATCTCGGTGTGGAGAAAGCCGATGTGGACGCCCAGAGCCGAGATTGCCCCCGAGGCGACATCGAGCACGTCGCGTGTGTCGTTCGGGCCGAGGTCGCTCGGGAGGACGAACCCTGTTTCGCGAAACGGCTCGGCCAACGGGAACCGACCCGTCACCGCCACGTGGTTGACCTTCCCGGCGCAGACGAAGCTCTCGACCGACAGGTAGTCGGCGAACAACGAGCTCGGCCCCGGGGAGGCGCCGACGAGGTACTCCTCGACGATCATGGGTGACCCGGTGCCACCGTCGGGTGCAGCCAGCTCGGCGAGCAACGTCCGGAGCTCCGAGGCGTCGCCGGCGAGGAGGGTATCCCGGCTGCCCGCCCCGGAGCGGGGCTTGAGCACGACCGGGAAATCGACCCCGGCCACCACGGTGTCGACGTCGGCGGGGGTCGGATGGGCGGGGACGACGACAAAGAACGGCACCGGCAGGCCTGCGTCGCGAAGGGCTCGACGCTGGGCGAACTTGTCCGTCAAGCGCTCAGCCGTCACGGTGTCGTGGTAATCGAGCCCGAGCCCGGTGGCCAGAGCCGATGTCGTGAGGATCAGCGGATCGGCATAGGCGATGATGCCGTCGGGTCGCAGTGGCTCCAGCGCGCGCACCGCCTCGTCGGTGGTCATGCCGGCGATGTCGAGCACCGTGCCCAGCTTGCGCAACAGGCGGGGCGTCGATCCCCGCATCTCGCTCGAGTCGAAGACCCAAGCGAGGTCGCACACCTCGGCGGCTGACTCCGCCAGCTGCATCGTCGAGACCGATTTGTCGTTCTGGACCAGGGCCAGCAGGGGCCGCCGGCCGGTCGTCACGCGCTTTGTGTGCTGTTGGTCACCTCGATGAGCGCGGCCCGGATGGATGCGATGGTTTGGAACGTGCCCTTGCGCAGCATCGTGTCGGGCATCTCGATCTCGAAGGCGTCCTCGAGGGCCAGCATCACGTTGATCGTGCAGTGCGACGTCAGACCCATCCGGTAGAGGTCGTCATCGTCGCCGACCTCGGCCATGTCAACCGACAGACGCCCGTGCTGGGCCAGGATCGCACGGATCGACTCGTCCATGCCCGGACAATACCTGGGGTCGTGGAACCTGACACCTTCTGCAAATCGACCCCGACCTCGTGCGCCGACGCCCCCGCAGCCCCCGCGCCCTCGGGAATCGAGGCTGGTAACGTCCCGCACACTGTGGCTACGGCGGAGCGGCCCAAGCTGGTCGTGGTGTATCACCCCCACTCGATCTCGCCCTTCGAGATCGCCGAATCCGCACGCGACCTGTGCGACCTGATCTGGGTGTTGGACCGCACCGACCCGCAGCTCAAAGCCCTGGTGGCGTTGATCCGGCGCCTGGGGACGACGATCAACACCGCCGGCCTCAGCGACGGTGACGTCGCAGCCCGCGTCGCCGCGGAGCATCCCGACGGAGTCATCACGTTCCTGGAACAGCTGCCGCTGGCCGCGGCGATCGCGCAAGCTTGCGATCTCCGGTTCCACAGTCCTTTCACAGCCGACCTCCTGACGAACAAGTACCGCCAGCGCCTCGCCCTGGCCGAGGCGGGCCTACCGGGCCCGGGGTTCTGGCCGGTGCCGCACGACACCGACGCCTCGGTGCGGGCCGACCTTGTGTCGCAGCTGCGCTTCCCGGTCGTCCTCAAGCCTCAGGACGGGAGCGGGAGCCAGAACACGTGCCAGGTCGACGACAGCGACGCCTTGGGGCGGTTGCTCGACGATGCGCAGGGCCGGGGCGAGGACATGCTCGTCGAGGAAGTGCTCGCCGAAGCTCGCCCTCGAGACGCACAACGGTTCTCGGAGCTGCTCATGGTGGACAGCTTCGTCTCGGGAGGGCGCGTCTCCCATTACGTCGTGGCCGGGCATTTCATCCCCGCCCCACCGTTCCGCGGCACGGGGTCGTTCATTCCGAGCGATCTGGATGACGCCGACACCAAGGCGGTGCTGGAGGCGACCGAAGCGGCGATCGCCGCCCTGCACGTCGAGGAGGGGTTCACCGACACCGATGTGATCATGACGCCCGACGGTCCTCGGGTGTTGGAGGTGAACGGCCGCATCGGCGGCCAGATCCCGACGCTGGTCCAGATGGCGGGAGCACCGGCGCTGCTCCCCGAAGCGATGAGAGTCGCCCTCCGGCTGTCCGACGGGGACATCGCGGCCTTCCCGACGGATCAGGTGCCCTTCTGTGCCATGTACCAGTCTCCGATGGAGGCCCAGTGCCTGGTGGAGCTGACCGGCCTCGACGCCGTGGCCCAATTGCCGGGCGTGACGCGGATCGTCGCCGACCGCCGTGCCGGGGACGTCATCGACTGGCGCACGGGAACCTTGAGCCGACTGTTCACGACGTACGGCGTGGCCGACGATCACGACCACCTCTACCACCTCTACCAGCAGATTCAGACGTCGGTCGTGGCCCGGTACGAGATGGCGGCGCGCGAACCCTGAGACTGGGGGACTCCCGGCAGGGCGCGGTGGCGCCCCAAGCCGTACAGTGACCGCCCATGCTCTTCCTGCACGAGACACATCAGGTCAAGGGGGCGTCCGAGGAGGAGTTCGAATCGGCGTTCCGCGACGAATGGATGCCGACGCTGGCCAAGAGCGACGACGCCCGGTTGCTGTGGTTCTGCCACCACGCGCACGGGAGCGGGCCGGCATACAACGTGGTGACCATCACGGCCCTGCGCGACGGCACGGCGTGGGAGGACCTGGCCCGGCGGGTCCAGCGCGGCGACCTCAAGCCCTGGGCCCGCAAGGTCGACGAGCTGCGCCACAGCGTCATAGGAAAGGTGCTCTTCCCCGTGCACTGGTCGCCCATGGGGGACATCGACCTCGCCACGGTGCCTTGCGACGGTGCCACCCACGAGCTGTCGCTCTACATGGAGGACACCGGCCACCCCCATGCCCCCATCGATGACTATGTCGAGTTCTGGGGGACGGGGTACTACGGGCCGATGAAGGAACGGGCCGCCAACCTTCTCGACATCCAGGCCGTCTTCCAGGTCGCCTTCGGCACGGGCCTGCGCAAGGAGGCGATCCTGATGCAGAAGATCGTGAACCACCAGGTGCTGATGCACCTCCTCACCCACGATACCGATCCCGCCCATCGCCAACCCGGCCAGTTCATGCACGATGCCCTGGCCTATAGAGACAGCTGGGACAGCCGGCTGCTGCGCACGAGCAACTGGTCACCGCTGTACTGACCCAGGTCCCGGGCACCGTTTTCCGGGCACAGTTTCCCGGGCGGGGCCACCCGGGGTCCGGTACGCTCGCCTCGTGTCCCGGTCGTCCCGGCAGCGCACGCGCCAGCGTAAGAGCCTCCTCGTCCTGGGAGCTCTGGCCGTAGCACTCGGAGTCTTCGGCGCACCGACGGCGGCGAGAGCGCAGGGACCCGGGTCCACCGACGTCCAGGCCTTCATGACGCTCTACGGATGGGCGGACAACTCTCCTCCCGGTCCCGTCATCGCCCACCCCTGCCTCCATGCCAGCGCCGGTGGGGCGGGGACGTACGCCGATCCCGTCACCTTCGCCACCGATGTCGCCGAGCTGCCGTGGTGCGAGATCATCTACGTCCCCTACATGAAGCGGTACTTCATCCACGAGGACGAGTGTTCGCAATGCGACACCGATTGGAAGAATCTGCACCTCTACCGGTTCGACATGTGGGCAGGAGGGGACGCCAACTCGCGTCGGGCCCCCGAGAAGAAAGCGCTGCGTGCCTGTGAGAGCACGTGGACGCGCGCCGACTCGGTGACCGACCCCGACAATCCGACCGTCATGGTCGATCCGCCCTCGGACCTGCCCGTGACCACGGCTCCGATCTTCTCGGCGCCCACGAATTGCTGGACACCCATCGCCGTCACCAATCCGGGCAAGCAGTCCTCGACCCTGGACGGCGCCGTCAGCCTGCCCATCAGGGCCGTCGACGCCTCGTCGGGCGAGACCTTGGCGTACCACGCCACGGATCTTCCCGTCGGCCTTTCGATCGACGCCGGTTCGGGCTCGATCTCGGGCCGGCCCACGGTCCGGGGCAAGAAGCGCGTGACCGTCACCGTCTCGGACTCCGTCGACTCCGCCAGCGTCGCCTTCATCTGGACCGTCAAGCGTTGACCTGAGCTCGGCGAGGCCGTGGACCGGGCCCGAGGGAGGCACAACGATGGCGAAACTGATCTACTCGGCGATCACCTCGCTCGACGGCTACATCGAGGACGAGGAGGGAGACTTCGACCGGCTGGCACCCGACGAGGAGGTGTTCCGGTTCGTCAACGACCTCGAACGGCCGATCGGCACCTACCTCTATGGACGCCGGATGTACGAGGTGATGCTCTTTTGGGAGGCCCTGCCCGACCTCGCCGGGGAGCCCCCCGTCATGGCGGACTTCGCGGCCCTGTGGCGGGCAGCCGACAAGGTCGTGTACTCGACGACGCTCGAGACGGTCTCGAGTGCCAGGACACGGATCGAGCGTGCCTTTGATCCCGTCGTCGTCGGGCAGATGAAGCAGTCGTCGGACCATGACCTCACGGTGGGCGGTGCCGACCTGGCGGCCCAGGCCATGAGGGCCGGGCTCGTCGACGAGTGCCACCTGTTCCTGACGCCGGTCCTGCTGGGAGGGGGAAAGCCGGCGCTTCCCGCCCATGTCCGTATGCAACTCGAGCTGGTCGACGAACGGCGTTTCGCCGCCGGCGTCGTCCACCTCCGCTACCGCCTCGGGTAGCGCTCCCCGGAACGGGGAACGCTCCCGCCTCCGACGTGGCGTCAGAGGCGGGAGCGTCTCCTCCCGACCGGTTACCGCGCTGCTCGGTGGGGCAACCGGGTACTCAGGTGGTCGACCCGGCTACGACGTTGTGCACGTGGGCACCGACCCCGGGCACCGAGCCCAGGAACTTGGCGTCCCCGAAGGAGAAGACGCCGCCGTCGGAAGCGAAGACCCAGTAGCCGCCGTTGTCCGGCGTCGGGCTGAGTCCCACGATGTTGGTGACGTGGACGCCGACACCGGGCACCGAGCCGGCGTACTTGGCATCGCCGAAGGCGAACACCCCGCCATCAGAGGCCACCAGGTAGTAGCCGCCGCCGTCGGGGGTGGCCACGATGGCCACGATGTTGTTGACGTGGATGCCCTTGCCCGGGAGCGATCCGGCGTAGGTGGCGTCGCCGAAGGAGAAGACCCCTCCGTCGGAGCCGACCATCCAGTAGCCGAGGCCGTCGGAGGTGGGGGCGATACCGACGACGTTCTTGATGTGGACGCCGACACCGGGCACCGAGCCGTGGTACTTGGCGTCGCCGAAGGAGAAGACCCCTCCGTCGGAGCCGACCATCCAGTAGCCGAGGCCGTTGGTCGCACCCTGGTCCGTGGTGGGGGTGGGCACCATGCCCACGATGTCGTGCACGGTGACCTTGAGGCCCGGGAGCGACCCGTAGTAGTAGGAGTCACCGAAGCCGAGCACCCCACCGTCGGCACCGACCATCCAGTAGCCGCCCCGGTCCCGGCTCGGTGCCATGGTCACGATGGGTTGGGCCAACTTGAGCCCGAGGCCCGGGGCCGAGCCGTAGTACTTGGCGTCGCCGAAGGAGAAGACCCCGCCGTCGGATCCCGCCATCCAGTACCCGGCGCCGGGTGTCGGCACGGTGTAGAGGGCCGTCCCGCCGGTCGGCAGCGTGATGGTGTTGGCCCCCACCGTGGTGGTGGTGGCCCCCTTGATCCAGATGGCGACCACCTGGTTCGTGATGATGTTGGCCGAGATCGATGTCCCGGTGATCGAGGCGGCCAGGGAGCCCGGGTAGGGCTCCACGATCAAGGCGATGGCGTCGGTGGACGGCGCCGCGTTGGCCGCGCCCCAGTTGTTGTCGGTCAAGGTGTTGCCGGTGATCGTCGTATTGGAGATGACGTCGTTGGGAGCATTGGCGTGGAGCGTGATGCCCGTGGCGAAAGACTGCGTCACGGTGTTGTTCGTGATGGTGGTGTTGGTGACACTCGCCCCGGCGGCATCATCGGCGAGGACGATCTGACCGATGTCGGGTCCGTGGGGTCCGAACTTTCCGGCCGTTCCCGTGACCGAGTTGCCCGTGATCGATGTTCCGGTCACCCCGCCGCCCGGGTTCCAGGCCTCGACGATGATGGCGCAGCCACCGGTGTTCCCGCTCAGGGTGTTGCCGGTGACGACGTCGTTGGAGGAGGGCACCGCCACGCCCGGTCCGGCGTTGGGCGTGCCGGGGTCCACCGGGCCGTCGTCGGCGATGCCGATGCCCCCGCTGAGGTTGTTCGTGATCGTGTTGCCGGTGATCGTGGCCCCCGAGACACCGTCCAACATGAGGGCGTGGCCGTCGGGGATCTTGGTGTTGGGGCTCACGTTGTTCCCGCTGATGGTGCTGTTGCTGATGACCAGCCCGGTGTCGCCTTCGGCCAGGATGCCTTCGTCGTTGGCACCGGTGACGGTGGTGGCGTTGATGGTCACCCCGGGTGCCGTCGAGGGGACGTAGATGCCGATGTCACACCCGGTGGCGGTGACCGTGCCCGAGATGCTCTGGCCTGAGGTGGCGAGCATGGCCGTGGTCAATCCGGTCGATCCCGCCGCCACGCACGTGGCGGCGCCGGCGGGTGTGCTCCCCGTAACAGCGGCGACGGTGATCGCTCCACCGGCGAGGGCGACGACGCAGACGGCGCGAGCGGCAACATGTCGGGCGGTGCGCGCATGACGAAGGACGGACATAGGTCGTCTCCTTTGAGGGGATCAGCAGAGCTACGACGCGGACGCCACGGACTTCGCGTACCCACCGTCGTACTCCGCGCACCCTATCCCCCTGAGGAGGGCGGCGCGTCCGCCGTTCGCGCCCGGCCCTGCCCCCGCGAGGAGGACGTGGTCGCCGCCAGCGTGGAGTCGAACGCACGCAGAGAGGTTTCCCAGCGTGCGCGGTTCCCGACACCGCTCAGGGTGAGCAGCGGTTCGGTCGAGGAGTCAGGTGATGGCACGCTGTGACGGTGCCACACGAGGAGGTGCTGCGAGGCGGGGTGGCCAATGCCGGGGTGGTGCGTCGGGTCGGTGACGAGGTGCGTCGCCCCGCCAACGAGAACTCGGCCACGATCCACGCCCTGCTCCGGCACGTGCGGCGGGCCGGCTTCGACGGGGTTCCCGAACCCCTCGGATTCGTGCCCGGAGGGGAGGAGCGACTCGGGTTCATCCCCGGCGACGTCGCCTTCTTGCCGTTCCCCCCGTGGTCAGTGACCAACGACGCCCTGGCGTCGACGGTGAAGGTGCTCCGACGGTTTCACGACGCCACCGTCGGTTTCGTGGTTCCCCCGGGTGCGCAATGGAGTCCCGAGATGGCCGATCCCGACGGTGCCGGCGGTGGCGAGGTGATCTGTCACAACGACGTCTGTCCGGAGAACGTCGTGTTCAGAGACGGTGCGGCGGTGGCGCTCCTCGACTTCGACTTCGCCGCACCGGGGAGCCGGGTCTACGACCTGGCCCGCCTGGCGCTCATGACGGTGCCCATCGACACCCCGCAGGACGCGACTCGCATCGGTCGGGGTGGGTTGGATCCGTTCGTCCGGCTGCGCGTGGCGGCCGACGCCTACGGTCTGGCGCCGGGTCGGGGGGTTCTCGTCGACGCCATCGAGCGCAACGTGGCCGTGGGCGGCGAATTCCTCCAGCGCCGTATCGCCAGGGGCGAGGAGGCCTTCATCGCCATGGTCGACCAGATGGGAGGCCTGGCTCGCTACGACCGGCGCCGGGCCTGGTTCGCAACCCACCGGGAGCGGTTCCTCGATGCTGCGGGCTGACGCCGCCCCGGACCCCGGCGCCGTGTCGGGGACCGGTCTCCGGGCTCCCACCGTCGAGGATGCCTCACGTGCCAGGAAATGGGCCGGGCTGACGTTGGGGGGGTGGCGTGGTGAGCGATGATGGCGTCGTGACCACCGGCACCGACCCCAGCCCGATCGTGACCGGGGGACCGCGGCGGCGGTCGACTCGGAAGCACCCTCGGACGCGAAGCATCCTCGGCTGGGTGGTCTTCCTCGCCGTGGTCGTGCTCGTGTCCACCGGAACACGGGCCTACGCCGTCCAGACCTATTTCGTGCCCTCGCCCTCGATGACCCCGACACTCATGCCCGGCGACCGCATCATCGTGAACAAGCTCTCCTCGACGGTCCATCGCGGGGACATCCTGGTTTTCCACGATCCCCCCGCCGACGCGGGAGGGCCGCCCGTCCTCGTGAAACGCGTCGTGGGCCTTCCCGGTGAGACCATCTCCTCGGCGGGGAGCACGGTGCTCATCAACGGGAAGCCCTTGGCCGAACCCTGGTTGGTGCCCCTGACCGGTATCTGCGCCGAGGAGTCCGAGCACATCAAGACGACGAAGATCGCCGCGGGTCACTACTTCATGATGGGCGACTGCCGGGGAGACTCCGGCGACAGTCGGTACTGGGGCACGCTGCCCGCCTCGGACATCATCGGCAAGGTCGACATGGTCATCTGGAGAAGTGGGCATCCCTGGTTCCATTGGTTCTGATCGGGGAGCACCGGACCGGGTCCTGAGGATGGGCGGGGCGCGGAGCTGACCGGTCCGGCTTCGTCAGGTGTGGTTGGGGACCGGGGATGTGGGGGTCGCTCCGGCCGGACACGCCCGTGGGTCCCAGGGCTCGAGATTCGAGGTGACCGGTGAGGGTGGCGCGATGGCAGACGCCGTCGGAGAGGTGGTCGACGGGGTCGACGACGAAGAACCGCCCGATCCGCCTGGCGCCGAGGTGCCCGGCGTCGAGGAGGCGCTCGACGGGCTGGAGGTATTGACGGCGAACTGGGTGCCGGTCACCACGGTCACCTGGGCACCGTCGGTCACCTGGCCGGGGTCGAAGGCCATGACGACCGAACCGGTCATGGAGCGGGCCACGGCCTCGGCCGCACTCTCGGTGGCCGGGGCGTGCGATCCGTAATAGACCACGGTCTCCGACACGTCGCCGACGGCCGGGGTGTCACCCACGCCGACGGTCCGGAAACCGAGTGCCGAGAGCGCAGATGCGGTGTCGGTGGCCTGGTTGTAGGCGCCGGTGCCGTTCATCACCGACACCGAGACCGATGATGGGGTCGGCAGCGGCGTGCCGGTCATCGAATCGGAGGCCGGCCCCACGCCGAGGAACTGGTCGATGGCGCCCTCGTCTTGTGACTGGGCCGGGAACTCGACGTCACCGTAGCCACTTCCTTCATAGACGTAGCTCCCCTGGGTGCCGTCGGGATCTGTCACCACGTCCACCGGCAAGGTGAGCTGCGGCACCGAATCGACCTGGACCGAGTGGAAATCGAGGACGAGGCTGACCATGTCGGTCACCGGCCAGGACTGGTCGAAGGTGAGATCACCTTTCAGCGAGTTGATGAGGTTGAGGTCGTCGACGGGGTTCCCGAGCCCGTGTTTCGACGTCGCGGTCGCCAGCACCCGGAGGAACTCGTGATCCCGCCGGATGCGGGCCAGGTCGCTCAGACCCTCCTGGGGCCAGTCCAAGGCGTCGGTGCTCGTCGTCGCGCTCGTCTGGTACTGGAGGTGTCGGGCCCGGACCACCTCGAGCGCTTCGGTGCCGTTGAGGTGGACACAGGTGGCGGCGCGTACGTTCAAACCCGACGAGGCGTCGAACACCGACATCGGGAACGACATGTTGATGCCCCCGAGGGCGTTCACCACCGCGGCGAACTGGTCGAAGTTGAGAGAGACGGCGTGCTGGATGGGGATCCCGAAGTCCTCTTCGATGGCCGCCACCAGTTGGGTCATGCCCTGGTAGAGGCCGGCGTCGATCTTGTTGGCACCGGTCGTGCGGGCGTTGGGGATGAAGAGGTCGCGCGGGATGGAGAGGACCGCCAGCCGGCGCCGGGCCGGGTTGACGTGGAGGATCATGATGACGTCGCTGTTCACGCCGTTCACCGGTGCCGAGTCCGCGCTGCCCTGGCACAAGCCGTAGGCCAGGTTCTGCACGGCCAGGGCACAGCGCGACGTGGACCCCACCATCAAGATGTTCTCCGTCCCCGCCTCGAGCCCGGTGGTGAGCGCCCCCGCCAACCCCTTCACCTCGACGCGGTTGAGGTCGTGGGCCAGGTAGTACGCGTACCCCGCCCCTCCTCCGACCACCACGAGGAGGACGACCAGGCCGATCAGGAGGCCACGCCGGACCCGGTGGCGACGCCGGCCCGGCGGGGGCGGTGGGTGCGGGCCGGGCTCCTCGGTCTCGGCCGGCAGCGTCTGTACCGGTGGTGACGGGGGCACGAGTGCGGAGGGACCGTTGTCGTGGTCGGATCGATCCGGCAGGGGGCCCGGCTCGGCCCGGGCGTCGTCCCCGGGGGGCGTGGACAGCGCAGGGGTGTCGCGCCCTTGCATCTGGTCACCGAGGGCGCGCAGCCTGTCCTCGTTGGGTACGGGTACGCGCCGAATGCCGAGTGGCGATGCAGGGCCGCGCCTGATTCGGCGGCGTCCAGTCATGAAGGCAGGAGCGTACCAATCGGTCCTGACGAGTTTCGGTCGGCCGTCGTCTCGGAACCGGGTGCCGAGGAGCCCTCGCAACGGGCTTCGCTCGGCCCATGTCTGACTGGCCACGGTCTCGGCCGCCGACCGTCATGGGTTTGTCGAGACTGCCTGTGAGGTCACGATGTCGGAGTCCCACGAGGTGATGGAGGGTGTTGCCCACCAGGTCCGCGCCGCCCTCGAGGTTGCGGACCTCTCCGCGTTCGCGGACCTTCTCGACCCCGACGTGCACTGGGGTCCCCCTGATGCCCGCCGACCGACGTGCAGGAACCGCGACCAGGTCCTGGCCTGGTATCGGCGAGGGGCGGCGTCAGGGGTACGGGCGCAGGTGTCAGAGACCGTGGTGTTCGACGACCGCATCCTCGTGGGCCTCGCGGTGCACGGACGCCCAGGATCGAGCGAGGAGGGCGGGACGACATCTCGCTGGCAGGTCCTGACCGTGCGAGACGGTCGAGTGGTCGACATCGTCGGATTCGAGGCTCCCAGCGATGCGCTGGCGCGCGCCCAGATGCCAGGGACGTAGTCGAGCGCTTCACGCCGGCGGGGAAGCGGGGTCCGGTACCTTCTCACCGTGGACAACCGGGCGGCCTGGGAGGGTGAAGCGGAGAACTGGGTCCGATGGGCGCGCACTCCGGGCCACGATGCGTACTGGTACTACCGCGACGAGTTCTTCGACCACGTCGTTCCGGCTCCCCGACGAACCACACTCGAGGTGGGTTGTGGGGAAGGCAGGGTGACGCGCGACCTGGCGGCGCGCGGCCATCGGGTCGTGTCCGTCGACGGGTCGCCGACCCTCCTCCGCTACGCGCTCGAGGCGGATCCCGCCGGCCGCTATGTGCTGGCCGACGCCTCGACGCTTCCGGTGGGCGACGGCAGGGTCGATCTGGCCGTGGCCTACAACTCCCTGATGGACTTCGACGACATGCCCCGAGCAGTCGTCGAGGTGGCCCGGGTCCTCGAGCCCGGCGCGGTGTTCTGCATCTGCGTCACCCACCCGATGTTCGACGCCGGTGGGTTCGAGGGCGACACGGGCGACGCTCCCTACGTGGTACGCGGGCGATACTTCGGGACGCGGCGCTTCGAACAGACCATCGTGAAGAACGGTCGCTCCATGGGCTTCAAAGGTTGGAGCCACTCCTTGGAGCGGTACTTCTCGGCGTTGTGCTCGGCCGGGTTCGTGGTCGATGCCCTGCGGGAACCTCTGCCGGCGCCGGGCGCCGACGACTACGAGCGTTGGAGCCGGATTCCGATGTTCCTCCACGTGCGGGCCGTCAAGCGCTGAGCGCAGGCAGCGGTCCGGCGGCTACCGAAAGGCCGGAACCAACAAGAGGGCGAAGGCGATGGCGTTGAACGTCGAGTGCGCGATCATCCCCGGAGCCAGCTTCCCGGAGCGGTGGCGGAGGTACCCGAGGATGATCGCCGGGGGGAAGAGGATGAACGGTGCCAACGGGCCCTCGTTGAAGACGTGGGCGAAGCAGAAGATCAGGGCGGTCACGAAGATGGCCGGGGTCGCCCCCAGGCGTCGGGTGAAGGCACCCTGGATGAGTCCTCGGAAGAGGAGCTCCTCCACGAAGGGTGCTCCGACGACGAGGAAGAGGCCCATGATGATCCAACCGGCGGTCCCCTCAGGGGTGAGTCCGTCGATCTGGCGGCCCGCCGAGCTCGGCGTGTTGAACCCGTTGTTGGCCACCACGATCAGGATGAGGATCAGCGTCGACGGCAGGCGACCGAGGACGCCTCCGGCAAAGCCGGCCGTCAGGTCGTGCCACTTGGGCCACGCCAGGCCGTAGTCGCGGGCCAGGCTGCCCGTGCCGTTTCGCCTCGAGGCGACGACGACGGCACCCAGGAATCCGGCCCACAACGCCAGCTGGCTCACCAGCATGTACCAAGGGTTGCGATCGTCGAGGTGGCCCGACTGCGCGGCGAAGAACACGATGGCCACGGCGATGGATGCGACGAAGCCGATGCCGATGCCGATGGCGGCGATGCCACCGCCCTTGATGCCGGGCCCCTTGGGGACGAACGGGGCCGGCGCCGCCAGGCCGTAGGGGCCGTAGGGTCCGTAGAGATGGGGCGTCCATCGGTAACCGTCCCACCATCTCCACCACGCCCAGCGCCACGGATCCGCGTACCACCCCGGCGGTGGCCCGAGCTGCGGCCACGACTCGGTTTGTGGCAACGGGTCGGAGATCACGATGTCTGGTCTCGCACCCCGTGCCCGCGAGAGAGCTACGGCTTGAGGTCTACGACGACGGAATGGGCGACCTTGTCGTGCCAGGCCTGGCGTCGAGCGTCCCAGAGAGGGGCCAACGAGTCGAGGATGTAAGGGATGGAGAAGAGGGCCTCGAAGACCACCGTGATCAGGTTCCTCCCCAGGGCTCGCCAGAATCCGATCGGGCCGCCGGTGCGAGCGTCTCGCACCGCGATGCCCAGTGCCATCTTCCCCACGGTCTGTCCCCGACGAGACCCGTTCATCGCCGCGTAGTAGATGGCGGCGGGGATCGACGCGGCAATCCACACCACGAACAGTGCTCCCAGCACCGAGGCGCCCGAAGCGTTCGTGTTGTTGGTGTTGTTCGTGTTGTGCCCCGCGATGGCAGCCGCGATGAGCGCGATGACGAACGTGGCGAAGAAGAGCACCACCCCGTCGAGAAGGATGGCGATCAGGCGCTTCCACCACGGCGCCAGCGGTTGGCGGATCACCGGGTCGACGAGGAGTTGTACCGGAGTCCCGTAGCCCGGCGGTGGTCCGTAGCCCGGCGGTGGTCCGTAGCCCGGCGGTGGTCCGTAGCCCGGCGGTGGTCCGTAGCCCGGCGGTGGTCCGTAGCCCGGCGGTGCGCCGAAACCGGGGGGCGCTCCATACGCCGGCGGTGCGCCGAAACCGGGGGGCGCTCCATACGCCGGCGGAGTCCCATACGCCGGCGGAGTCCCATACTCCGGCGCAGGCGTGTTCCCCGGCGCAGGCGTGTACCCCGGCACTGTGGGATAGCCCGGCGGAGGGTAGCCCGCCGCGGTCGGGGACCGGGGCGCGGCAACCTCCGATGGAGGCGGTTGGGGTGGGGCCGGCGGAGCTTGGGTCACCGAAGGGTGAACCTGTGGTGGGTACCACTTCCCGTCAGATGCCAACCACCAGCCCTCGCCTTGCGAGGTGTCGCTCACAGTTAGCGATCGTAGTCCTGGTCACGATTCCCCGAGCTGATATCGCAGGGTTGCGCCATTGTTGATCGTGACGAGCCCGCAACAGGGTTGCCGATGCCCGGCACTGGGTCGCGGGACCTAGTGATTCGTATAGCGCGCTGCTCGGCCCTCTCGGTATGCCTGTAGCTGCTCTCGGGCGTCCTCGGTACCGAGGGTCAGGATCTGCGTGCGTGCCTCGAGGTCGATTGCTGCCGCGAGGCTTGGGATCTCGAGATTCGACCACAGTGTGGCCTTTCCCATCCACGTCCCCATGGGAGTGTTGACGATGATCTGCTCGGCGAGGGAGACCGCGGCCTCGACGACTTCTCCGTCCGCCACGGTCTCGAGCACGAGCCCGATCCGGGCCGCTTCTTCACCGTCGACGCGTCGCCCCGTGAGCACCAGCTCCGCAGCGCGCGTCGCTCCCACGATCCGTTGGAGCAACCAACTGAGCCCCATCTCCGCGCCTGACGCACCGATCTTGACGAAGGCGTCGACGAACACCGCCGATGGGGACGCCAGTCGCAGGTCGGCGCCCAAGGCCAGTGCGTAGCCGGCGCCGGCGGCCGGCCCGTTGACGGCGGCGATGACGGGTTGGGGGAGCGCCCGCATTCGCGGAACGAGCTCCGCCACGTACTTCTGCTGGTACATGTTGGAATGGAACTGACCGACGTCTTTGGGTACCCAGTCCGGTGGGTGGTAGTCGCGCAGGTCATCGCCGGCGCAGAACCCTCGACCTGCACCGGTGACGATGATCACTCGGCACGTCGCGTCCCGACCGAGCTGCTCGAGCACCTCGTAGATCCGTGCCAGCATCTCCGAGGTGAGGGCGTTCAGCCGATCAGGCCGGTTCAGCGTGATCAGGGCCACTTCGGGCCGTGGCCGATCCACGAGCACGTCGTCGGTCGGGGCGGCTTCAGGTTCGGCACCGGTCATGTCGGGTGAGCTCTCCCCGTTGGTCGTGTTCCCATCGCCGTCGGTTCTAGCTTATGCATGCCACAACCTGTCAGGAGCGTGACACGTGAGCGAGTCGATGCCGGGATATGCAGTGTCAGTGGAGGATCACGACAACGTGCGCGTCCTGACCCTCGATCGACCCGCCAAGCTCAACGCCTTCACCGCTGAGGGCTATCGCGTCCTGAAGGGGCGCCTCGACGAAGCCACCGCCGATCCCGACATCCGCGTCTGTGTGCTGACGGGGAGGGGTCGGGCGTTCTCGGCGGGTGTCGACCTCAACGAGATGAGCAGACCCGGTGGAAGTGCGGAGCTCGGCGCCGACTTCGATCCCCTGCTCGCGTGCTTGGCGCGCTTCCCCAAGCCACTGGTGGCCGGGGTGAACGGGCTGGCGGTGGGATTCGGTGCGACGTTGCTGTTGCACTGTGACCTCGTGGTGGTAGACGAGGCGGCGGAGATCCGCATGCCCTTTGTGGCGCTCGGAACCTGCGCCGAGGCGGGGAGCAGCTGGCTGCTGCCTCAACGTGTCGGCCCCCAACAGGCCACGTGGATGATGCTGTCGGGCTCGGCCCTCAGCGCCGATGACGCCGTGGGTAACGGGCTCGCCTTGGCGCGTTCGCCGGCCGGTGAGGCTCTCACCCAGGCGGTGACGATCGCCCGGGCTCTGGCCGTCCACAGTGGCGACGCCTTGGTGGCGAACAAAGCCCTCTTGCGCCAGGGGTTCGCCGATCGCATCGACGAGGTGTGGCAGCGCGAGAAGGCGGCGATGGCGTCGATCGCCCAGAAGCTCGGGCCCATCGGCTGGTCGACCCGGCAGTGAACGCCTACTCCTGGGGAGAGCCACGGCGATGACCACGCCGGCGGTGGTCTCGCTCGTCGTGGCGGCCCTGTTCGCGGTGGGGGACTGGGTGGCCCGAGGGCGTCACAACGTCGGGCTCGAATACGTGTGCAAACCGGCCACCCTGGTGGCGTTGATCGCCACCGCGGTGGCGATGAGCCCCGCCCATGACGCCGGCACCCGGCGTGACTGGTTCGTGGCCGCCCTGGCGTGCTCGCTCGTCGGTGACGTGTTGCTCATGCTCCCCACCGACAGATTCGTGGCCGGTCTAGCCGCCTTTCTCGTCGGGCACCTGTGTTACGTGGCCGGCTTCTGGGCGCACGGACCGGGCGCCGGTGCCCTTGCCGTCGCGGCCATCGTGGTGGTGCTGTCGGTGGTACCGGTGGCGTCGCGCGTCCTGGGGGCCCTGCGTCACCGTCGCCAGCTCGCCGTCCCCGTCGCGCTGTACATGGTGGTGATCTCGGTCATGCTCGCCACCGCGTTGGCGACGGGGAACGTGTTGGCCGGGGCCGGGGCGGTGTTGTTCGTGGCGTCGGATGCCATGATCGCCTGGAACCGCTTCGTACGTCCCTTCCGAGCTGCGGAGCTCGGCATCATGGTCACCTACCACCTGGGACAAGCCGGCCTCGTGCTGTCGCTCCTGCACTGAGGGACTCGGGTCCCCGGGCGGCCGAGCACGGGGCCCGGGCACGCGGCAGGCTGTGGGGATGAGCCCCACCACCGATCCAGTCCCCTCTGCTCAGATCGCCTTCGTCTGCGCCATGCCCATGGAGCTCGAGCCCCTGACCAGGAAGCTCGATCTCCATGAGTCGACTCTGGGCGACATGACGGTGCACACCGGGACGATCCGGGAGACGACGGTGGTGGCCATCGTCACCGGGATGGGAACCGAGTTGGCGACCGCCGGCACGACGAAGCTGCTCGACGCCATGCGGGTGGAGCGGGTGGTGGTCGTGGGGATCACCGGGGCGGTGGAGAACGAGACTCCGATCGGCACGCTCATCCTCCCCGAGGTGGTGGTGGACGGGGCCACCGGCGACGAGTACCGTCCGGCGCCGCTGGGGGAGGGCACGCCGGCGGGACGGATGTGGACGACGGCGAGCTTCACCAACGACCTGGAGGAGATCGCCGGCCTGCGCGCCGGCGGCGTGGTGTCTCTCGACATGGAGACGGCCGCCATCGCCGCGGTGTGCGAAGGACGTGGCATCCCCTGGTCGGTGTTCCGGGTCATCAGCGACCGGGCCACGGATGGGAGCGTCGACGAGGAGGTGTTCCGGCTCTCGAACATGGACGGGTCGCCGAACAACGAGGCCATCGAGAGGTTCTTCGCCGAGCACCCCGAACGTGTCGAGGCTATGGCCCGGTTGGCCGAAGGAGCGCTACTGGGGGCCGAGACGGCCGCCGACGCCGCTATCCGGGCGTGTTCGTTGGGGTGAGGAAGCCTGATGGTGCGGCGACGCTGAGCTCTAGGCGCGCACCCAGAACGGGAGTGCCTCTTCGCTGCCGTCGGTACGTCGGAAGCGCTTGAACACGACCTCGACGGGCTCGCCGATCCGGATCGAATGGGGGTCGATCTCGTTCAACGCTCCTTCGGGTCCGCTCACGAGATTCCCCACGAAGCGGATAGTGGGGTGCTCGTCGAGGGCCACCACGATGACGTTGTAGGGAGCCAGGCTCGAGTAGGGCTCGAGCAAGGGCGGGTGGGGCACCACAAAGGACCAGATCGTGCCCTTGCCGGCCACTTCCTTCCATCCCCGTGCGGTGGAGCGGCACCACGGGCACATCGGGCGGGGGGGATGGCGGAGCTTGCCGCAGGCGTTGCAGGACTGGATGCGTAGCTCACCCAGACGCGTGCCCTCCAAGAAGAAGCCACCCTCTTCGTCCACGGCCGGCATGAGAAAGCCGTCCTCGGACGGACCGAGGTTGGCGACATAGCCACCGGAGAACGCCGCTGCGTTGGACATGGTTGGTTTCCTCCCCTTCGTCAGCGCCGCAGGAGAAGGGCGCTCGTGGGCACGCCTTCTCCCGAGGTCACGAGGCAGGTCTCGGCCCCGTCGACCTGTGCGGTGGACGTGCCCCGCATCTGCTTGACCCCTTCGTTGATGAGATTGAAGCCGTGGACGTAGGCCTCGGAGAGCCCCCCGCCGGAGGTGTTCACCGGGAGCGAGCCCTTCTCCCACTCGAGGTTGCCGTTCTCGGTCATGGGACCGGCTTCGCCGCGCTTGCAGAACCCGTAGCCCTCGAGCGACAGCAAGATGAGCGGGGAGAAGGCGTCGTAGATCTGCGCCACATTGACGTCCTCGGGGCCGAAGGCGGCGTTGGCCCACAGGCGCCGGGCGCACGCCCACGCCGGTCCCGTGAGTGGGTCGTCGTTGAAGAAGTTGACCATGGTCTGGTGCTGGGGCGGCAGTCCTTGGGCGAAGGCATGGACGTACACCGGGGGGTGGCGCAGGTCGCGCGCCCGCTCCGCCGACACGATGACGCACGCCAGCGCACCGTCGGTCTCGAGGCAGTTGTCGAAGAGGCACAAGGGCTCCGACACCCAGCGAGACGCCATGTAGTCCTCGTGGCTCATGGGCTTCTCGTACATGATGGCCGCGGGGTTCATGTTGGCGTGCTTGCGCACGGCCACGGCCACGTTGGCCAGGTGATCCCGGGTGGCGCCGTATTCGTGCATGTAGCGCCGGGTGAGCATGGCGATCTCGTCGACAGGCCGCAGCATGCCGAAGGGGCGGGTCCAGGCGCCGGGCACCTTCAACTGGACCGACGTGTTGGTCCAAGGTCGGGGACCCGACCCTCGTTTGCGTGATCGCCACGCCACCGCCACCTCGGCCTGACCGGTGGCCACGGCCATGGCGGCGTGGCCCACGACACCGCACCCGGCGCCGCCGCCGTAGCCGATCTGGCTGAAGAAGGTGATCTCCCCGCACCCGATGTTGCGGACGATGTCGACCTCTTCGGTGGCCTCCATCGTGTAGGAGCACAGGGCGTCGATCTCGGAAGGGTCGATGCCGGCATCCGCACAGGCGTCGACGATCACCGTGCACGCCAGCTCCGCTTCTGTGGGCTCGAGGTGCTTGGAGAACGCCGTCTGGGCGATGCCGGCGATGGCGGTGGCGTCCTGGAAGCCGACTGCCGGGCTCATCGCACGTTCCTCCTTGGTCCGGGCCCGAAACTCGGCTCCGCGGAGCCCCCGGGCGTGGGTGCACGGTAGCCGACCCGATCGGACCTGACGATATGTCAGATACCCGGTACCATCGGCGGCCATGGCGAAGACGCCGGTGCCTGGCTTCAAAGACGAGAGCCAGCTCCTCATCGACGGCAAGTGGGTCGACGCATCGGGGGGCACCTACGACGTGGTGAACCCTGCCACCGAGGAGGTCGTGGGGAAGGCTCCCAACGCGAGCGTCGCCGACGCGCAGGCGGCCGCGACCGCAGCGCGTGCCGCCCTGCCGGGCTGGTCGGCGACACCTCCTGCCGAGCGCGCCGCCCTCATGGCCCGAGCGGCCCGGGCCATCTCGGCGCGGGCCGAGGAACTGCTCCCCCTGGTGATCGCCGAGACCGGAGCCACCGCCGCGGTGGGGTCGACCCTGCAGGTCCCCATCGCCGTCAGTCGTTTCGAGCGGTACTCCCTGGACCTGCGCCCCGTGGCCCAGCGCCCCCTACCTCCCCAGGTCGCCGTGGCCACGCCGCTGGCTCCCGGTGGGCTCATCAGCGCTTTGGCCGTGCGCCAGCCCGTCGGCGTGGTGGCCTGCATCACGTCGTACAACTTCCCCCTCGTCAACATGGCCGGCAAGGTCGCCCCCGCCCTCGCCATGGGCAACACCGTGGTCGTGAAGCCCGCCGCCCAGGACCCCCTCACCGTGGTGGAGATGGTGCGCATCCTCGAGGAGGTGGGGTTCCCGCCCGGTGTCGTCAATCTGGTGAACTCCATCGATGCCGGGCCCGCGGCGGCGCTGGTCGAATCGACCGACGTCGACATGATCAGCTTCACCGGGTCCACCGAGGTCGGCACCCGTATCGCCAGCGCCGGCGGGCGAACCATGAAGCGCCTCTTGCTCGAACTGGGCGGCAAGGGTGCCTGCATCGTGTTCGACGACGCCGCGCTCGACAAGGCGGTGGGGTGCATCGGATCCACGTGGAGCTTTCACTCCGGCCAGATCTGCACCGCCCCCACCCGAGCCATCGTCCAGAGGGGCGTGTTCGACGAGGTCCTCGAGATGTTGCGGGGTTACGCGGGGGCGCTCAAGGTGGGCGATCCCACCGAGCTCGACACCATCGTGGGCCCGCTCATCTCGGCCGCCCAGCGAGACCGGGTCGAGCACCACATCGCCGCCGGGCGCGCCGAAGGGGCCCGGCTCGTGACCGGAGGGGGACGGCCCGCCCACCTGGAGCGGGGCTTCTACGTCGAGCCCACGCTGTTCGTGGCCGACAACGACATGGCGGTGGCCCGCCAGGAGATCTTCGGCCCTGTCCTCGTCGTGATCCCGTTCGACGACGAGGCCGAGGCGGTGTCCATCGCCAACGACAGCGACTTCGGGCTCTATGACTACGTCTTCTCCGGCGATACGGCCCGGGCCTTCTCCGTCGCGCAGCAGCTGCGCGCCGGGAACGTGGGCATCAACACCGCCCAGCGCAATCACGAGGCCCCCTTCGGCGGGTTCAAGATGTCCGGTGTCGGGCGTGACGGCGGCGACTACGGCCTTGAGGCGTACTCGGAGCTGCAGTCGATCGTCTGGACAGGCTGAGCAGTTGAGCACCGGTGTGAAAGCCGGATGACGACCGGTCCCAGGGCCGGTGCAAGGAGCGGCACGTGAGCACCTACGACCTCGCCATCATGGGCGGCATCGTGGTGGACGGCACCGGCCTGGCCCGCCGGCGCGGAGACATCGGCGTGAAGGACGGGCGCATCGTCAAGATCGGCTTCGTGAACCCGTCCGAGGCCGACCAGGTCATCGACGCCGACGGGCTGCACGTGGCGCCGGGGATCGTGGACGCCCATACGCACTACGACCCTCAATTGACGTTCGAGCCCCACGCCACTTCCTCGTGCTATCACGGCGTGACGACGGTGCTGGCCGGGAACTGCGGGTTCTCGGTGGCGCCCAACCGGCCCGACCAGCGCGACTACCTGGCCCGGATGTTCGCCAAGGTCGAGGGCATGTCGCCGGTGGCGCTCTCGGCGGTGCGGTGGGAGTTCGAGTCGTTCCCCGAGTTCCTGGCCTCGAGGGTCGGGAAGCTCGGGGTCAACATGGCCTGTTACGTGGGGCACTCGGCGGTACGTCGCACCGTCATGGGCGAAGCGGGGTCCGAGCGCGAGGCCAGCGACGACGAGATCGAGCAGATGCGCACCGTCGTCGCCCAAGCCATGGAAGCGGGGGCGGCCGGCTTCTCGTCCTCACACGGGCCGACACAGCTCGACGGGGACGACCGCCCCGTCCCCAGCCGCTTCGCCTCGATGGCCGAGTTGGAAGTGCTGTGCGCCGAGGCGGGTCGCCACAACGGCGGGTCGATCAGCTACCTCCACCGCAGCGCCATCGGGGGCCTCGACCAGCAGGACAAGGACCTGCTCTTGCGCCTGGGCATCGCCAGCCGGCTGCCCATCATCCTCCAGGGCCTCGGGGGCCGGTCCAAGGTGGACGTCCCCGGTGCGGAGTGGGAGCAGGTGTCGCAGTGGATCGAAGAGGTGGGGCGCCAAGGTGTCGGCATCTTCTCGTTGTTGCGCAACCATCCCTTTGACCGTGACTTCCGGATCGAGACCGGCACCAACCTCTACGAAGGGGTGCCGGCCTGGCACAAGGTCGTGGGTCCCGGCCTCGCCCACCAGGACCGCCTGGCCATACTCCGGGACCCCGGTGCTCGCGACGAGCTGCGTCACGCCGTGGAGCACCCCAACACCGACGGTGCGTTGGGGTCGACCCTGCCGCCGCCGCGCTGGAGCGTCGTCGAGGTGGACGAGGTCGTCAAGCCGCAAAACGAGAAGTTCGTACGGCGCACCATCGCCGACATCGCCGCCGAGCTGGGGAAGGAGCCCGCCGACGTGCTCCTCGACCTGGCCCTCGACGAGGACCTGCACACCACGTTCCGCTACATCAACAAGAGCCGGTCGTGGGAGGAGGCCGTGGCCCACGGCCAGAGCCACCCCGCCATGATCATCGGGGTCTCCGACGGCGGCGCGCATCTCGACCGCGATGACGGGTCGGACTGGTCGACGGCGTTCCTCGCCTTCTGGGTGCGCGACCGCAAGCTGTGGAGCCTCGAGGAGGGCATCCGGCAGCTGACACAGGTGCCGGCGGCGCTGCTCGGCTTCGAGGGCCGGGGCATGTTGCTGCCCGGCTACTGGGCCGACGCCTTCATCTTCGATCCCGACACCGTCGAGCTCGAGTCCAAGAAGCAGGTGAAGGACTTCCCCGGCGGCGAGGCGCGCTACTCGGCTCGCCCCCGGGGCATCGCCTGGACGATCGTGAACGGCGTGCCCATCGTGCGCAACGGGGAGGTCCTCACCGAGAACCTCCCCGGCCACGTCGTCCGGCCCGGAGTGGCCTGACCCCATCTGTGGGCGACCGAGGGTGGGTCATCGCCCCAACTCCCGGACCAGTCCCCGGACGAGGCGGTCGATCTCGTCGCGGATGAGCCGCACCTCCCCGACGCTCTTGCCGGCCGGGTCGGGCAAGGCCCAGTCCAGGTACCGCTTGCCGGGGTAGACCGGACAGCTGTCGCCACACCCCATGGTGACCACGACGTCAGCACGGGACGCGTCCTCGTCGGTGAGGGGACGGGGGCGTTGGGCCGAGATGTCGATGCCCACCTCCTTCATGGCTTCGATCACCGCGGGGTTCAGGTGTTGCGCCGGATCGGTGCCCGCCGAGTGCACGACCACCCGGCCTTCACCATGGTGGGCCAGAAGGGCGGCGGCCATCTGGGACCTGCCGGCGTTGTGCACGCAGAGGAAGAGGACCTCCGGATCCTGTGTCGTCATGACCGAACCCGCGGTGTCATGCCGCCTCGGTGTGATGGAGCAGGACGTCGGAGGCATCGTCACGGACGCGGGGATACAGCGCCACGATGCAGGCCGCGCCCAGCGCGCCACCCACGAGCTCGAATCCGACGAAGCCCGGCACCGAGGTCGGAGCGATCCCCGCGAACGAGTCCGACAGCATGCGCGAGAAGGTGACGGCGGGGTTGGCGAAGCTCGTCGAAGACGTGAACCAGTAGCCCGCGGCGATGTAGGCGCCCACGGCGAAGGGCACGATCTGTTCCCGACCCGCCCGGACCACCCCGAAGACCACGAGCACGAGCCCGAAGGTGGCGAGGGTCTCGGCGAAGAGGTGTGGTCCGCTGGCCCGATGGTGGCCGGACAGCGCCACCACCGGTAGGCCGAACATGGTGTTGGCGGCAATGGCG